>Ga0209502_10000005_pt1 | contig 264389 bp, 254 predicted proteins | sample ArcticOcean_MG_C_10_FD_187442 | JGI IMG/M metagenome (GOLD analysis project Ga0209502, IMG submission 187442) | Marine microbial communities from western Arctic Ocean - ArcticOcean_MG_CB11_90 (SPAdes) (version 2) | ecosystem: Environmental > Aquatic > Marine > Oceanic | place: Arctic Ocean... | reverse complement strand
TAGGGTGGGGGTAGGGCAGGGGTAGGGTGTGAAGGTGAAGGTGAAGTCAGCGCGCGTGGGGGTACGCCGTCTGCCGTGTAAAAAAACTCTGGTTGGCACCAGAAAAGCGGCAACGTGGTTCGGGAAGGAAAAACGAGCATCAGACTGGTCTCACTCGGTTGATGGCGCGTGATCTGGGACGGCGGACCGGGGACACGCACAAGTGCACAAGCCGGCTGTTCAAAGATTTGCACTCCTGAATAACGTCGTCCTCCTCCAGAAGCTCCTCCAGGGTGAAGCTCTCCTTGTCGAGCACGAGCTGGGGTGGGTTGGGTGGGTGATTGGAAACGATGGCGACGGTCAGTTAAACGCGGTCCGGTGGCGACATGGCGAAACCGTGGTGCGTGTGCGTTGCGTGGTGCGAAAGTCGAGTTAAATAACGTGGCTGCGCATGTTGCGCGCGGTGCGCATCACGGCCACGATGCGGATGCGACCGCGGCGGTACCGTGTGATTCAATTGGCGATCCCGTGAAACACCGTGGGTCACTCGACGCGTCGCGTGTGTGGCTGTTCCACAAAACGATCTCTGACGCGCCCCGGTGGGCCACATTTGCGTCAGATCGCGACGCCTCAATCCGTCTCCACAAAACGCACCTCCACCGGCGACGCCTGCACCAGCCCTGGCGACCTCCAAAACATGATGCCGCGGTGTGAGAGACGCGGCGCCGGGACGGCGCGTGTCGCTCTGGCGTGGCGGACAGTGTGCAGACGACAACACACACAATAAATAGCAGCCAGCCATTGGAGAAACAACGTGAAAGGCGCTGCGCACGGAACGGTCAAATCAGCAGGCTCTCGACAAAAAGAAATGAAGTGGTGTACAAAGATGTCCCCGGTACCTCGCGCTGTCCATACGAAACCACGTAAAGGCACCCGAGACGCACGCGAAGTGAGGTATTTAGGAGCTACGTAGGGAATCAACTTCACATCACCTCCCACCTATTTGTTCTTCCCCTTCCCCTTGAACAAATCCTTAGTGGCGACGTTCATTCGCGGCACGCCGTAGACGTTTTCCAATATCCCAGCGACTTTTTCCACCGCGTTGCCCGACGCGACTACTTCCTTCAGCGCCTTTGCGTTTTTAGTAGCCCCCACGTCACACACCGTGCAGTGCGTCGCGAGTTTCGTGGCGAGGGTTTCCCTCAGTTCCTCCGCCTCTATTAGGTATTGTTCGAACCCAAACACGCGCGTGACCTTCCGGTCGCCCGCTCGGCGTTCGCTCTGAATCGTCATCGGCGGTACCCCACCTTTTTTTATCAAACGCTTCGCGCCTCGTTTAATACAAGTGACCTTAAGAAACCGGCCAAGCCACAAGTCACCACACACCTCTTTCTTCTTCGCGAACGTGGGAAAGGTTTCGCTTTTTTTCGAAACGCCTTTGAACAAGGCGTCGCACAACGTTGGGTCCAACAAGTAGTGCGCCCCGGACGGGGCGTTTTTGTCTAATTGGAAAAGCTCGCAATACGCTTTGACTACTTCGCCGGCTTCGGCTTTTGTGTAAAGCGCATCGAACGGGAATCGAACCGGCGCGTGTTCGTTATCCAGGGTGTCCACCTTACCGAGCTCGGCGAAAACCTTTGACGCACTGACAGGTGGTCGTAGTTTTTCCTCAAAAACAAGAGCCGGCGCGTTTTTTCTACCGCCGGCGTTGCTCGCGAACGCGGCGGCCGCCGCGCCCGTGTAGTTAGCGGCGACCGCTTCCGTCGCCGCGTCGTTGATTCGTTGTTCCTTGAGTTCCAACTCAGCAAAAGTTTCGTAACTCAAGTCGCATCCCGCAAAGTCTTTATGCGAACGACACACCGACGTAACCGCGATTTCCTTGGTGTGCTTATCTTCCTTGCCGAACAGCCAGCCTTGTTTTATTTTTTCGCAAAACAGCTTTGACATCTTTTTGTGCACGCTTCTCTTCACGTCAAGCGCCGGGCCGTCGCCCCGGCGGTGGGGCACCACGTGCTGCCCCCAGAACTTGCTGCTCAGCATGGGCAACTCGGAGTCTGTGATACTGGCTTTTATGGCCCTGATCAACGCGGTGTCGATTTGGGTGTCCATCGAGACGGTTACCACGGGAGACTCCGCAATTTCCAAGTCGGACATCGACGGAAGACGCTCTTCGTGCTCGTCGTCTGTTTCTGTTTCTTCGTCCTCCTCTTCGTCCTCAACGCCCTCCTCTTCTTCGCCACCATCGCTTCCCGGACTGAATGCTTCGTCCTCATCGTTCTCGACTCGGTTCCCCTGACCATCCACTGCGACGATTTCGGATTCTCCAAACCCCCGATTGGGAGTCAACTCAGGTCGACCCAGTTGCGACGCCGCGAGCGCCCACAAGGCATCGCGGACGCACGTTTTCACTTTTACGTAAATTCCGCTTTGCGCGGCCAGGAACTCGGTACGTGACATCTGCACCTCGCCAACCGCGAACGGCAGGGGGTTGCCGGGACAGGAAATCGCGACGACTTGGCCTTTTTTGAAATCTCCGGCCGGTCCATCCTCTGCGCTTCCCACTCCGGGAAGCATCAGGTCGGCGCCTTTTAATAGGTAATGCGTCACGTGCGCGTGCTTCACGACTATCGGTTTCCCCAGCGCACCTGGTACTCGCCAAAGCGCGAAGTACGTCAGCTCGAGGTCCCCCTTCCCGCTGTGGTCGATCACGATTGGGGCGCCGCCGCTGAGGTAGATCTGCATCCGGGACGGGGCCTGGCACTTCGCCAGCGTCAGGACGGTTTTCTTGCCGCCAAGAGGGGCGACGATGGACTCGGCACTCTCGACGCTCATCCCGACAAACTTCTTTTGCAGATCCTTCACGAGCTTCTTCACATCCGACCCGCCCAGCTTGTGCGTTCCCGTCACGGGAATTGGCTTGCGGAACATCGGGACGGAAGTTGGGCCAAGCAGCGGGGTCCAAGCACCGGTCGGTGATAATTGGGGACCGCGTTTCGGGCACCCAGCGCGACGCCCGCGAGACTGTCGAGATTGCCGCTTTTTGCTGGTAAAGCCAAAATGCCGAGATCACCTTTCATTTCACCTTTCGCGAGCCGCTGCATTGTATTTCGGTTTTCGGACGTGGGCACCCTCACCCTCGGGAGTGCCCACGTCCGAAATACAGCGCGTCCCAAAAGACGGATGATGAGCTGACTGTCAAACGCGTTTTTTTCGCAACACCACGCGCCGTCCCAACCCCGCGCGCACACCGCACACGCACCCCCTCCGTTCGCGCACGACAGACCGGGTTCGCGATGTTCGCCATGACGGTTTCGGCCGCCGCGGTGGTCACCCCGAGGGCGCGCACGATGCGTTCGTATGGGCAAACAGTCCGGCAAACGCGAAGTTTGCTTCGGAGTGTTTCTTCGCACCACGCGAATTCGCGCCAACGGGCGGTACGAAATCGCGATGGCAAGCCCCCGTGGTGCACCGTGATGGTTGGGCGTAGGACGCACTCGATGCAAGTGCAAAGAAACACGACCTGCAAGGCCCAAACCCCAAACTCGGGGGGTAAAAAAACCCCGAAAAACGTGAACGACTCCTACGACACGGACGACCCCGACGCCAGTGGGAGTTTCGACGATTACCAGTACCCCGATTTGGAGCTGAGCCTGGACGACTCGGATATCGCGTCCCAGTGGCCGCGGAAACCTCTGAACGCGATGAAGTGGCAGGAAAAATGCGAGTACGTCTTCGTGAGAGTCACCCTCGTTGCGGCGGGGTCATTCGCGTTGCTGGGGGTAATAGCGAGCCTGATGCTATCGGGGTTGCTGTTCGCCATGGGGATGAAAGAAGTCGCGATACAAGCCGTGGAGGCTTTTATTCAAAACAACGCGGTCGGGTTGGTGAGCGCGGCCGTGGGGGCGCTTGATCGATTTCTGTTAGGGATGGTTTGTCTTGTTTTCGGCCTCGGGAGTTTCGAGCTGTTCCTGGCGAGGTCCAACCGGGAAGGCGAAGTGCGGGACAGGCGCTTAAAGAAACTCGCCTGGCTGCGGGTTTCGTCGATTGACGACTTGGAACAGAAAGTCGGGGAAATCATCGTCGCCGTGATGGTGGTGAACTTGCTGGAAATGTCCCTGCACATGACGTACAGTTCGCCGGTAGGTGTTTTCCCATTGAACACATTCCGCCTCCCTGATTGCCCATACACCAGACTGACACTTTCTTTTTTATCGTATAGGTGGACCTGGTGTACGCCGCGCTCGCCGCGTTTTTCTCCGCGGGCGCCCTCGCGGTGCTGCACTGGTCCTCCATGAAACACGGAGGCAGCAGCCACGGAAGCGCAGCGCATTGAGTGAGTAATTTTTTCGAGGATCCGTGACGTGAATAATGAACATCTGCGTTGATCGAACGGTATTTTACAAACCTACACCCCTCGTAAATCACCGACTCGTCGGGCTTCCTTCTTCCTTCTTCTCTTCCTTCTTCTCCCCGGATGAATCGATGGACCCGCCCAAGGACCCGCCCTGGTTGACCTGGTCGATCAACCGGTCCTTGAACGTCCGGTCAACCGACGAAACCGACGGCGCCGTTTGTTGCTCCATCCCGACCGTCCCGTTTGTCACGACTTTCCCGTTTCCCGAGACTAACCCGATGGCGGTTGTTTTCTCGTCGAAGATGTCATCCCGAATCAGCGTGTGGAGGCGGTCGAAAAGCTCGGCTTTGACCTGCGAAAACGCCAGCTCCAGCCGGGACAGCTCAGCCGTGGCGTTTTTGTTGTACATGAACAAACCGTAATACAGGTCGAAGGAGTCGTTGTACGTGTTGTTCACCAAGGACAACAAGCTTTCGTAACCTTTCGTGTTGATCGTGGTTTCCGCCAGGTCCATCGTGCCCAACATGCGCCCCACCGTGTGCGTGATGAACTGCGAGCTCGCGGCCTGGATGTCGTGTTCCTCACACGACATCTCAACCATACGGCATCCTTCGTCTTGGAACACGCTGAGCAACCGCTCCACGCGCTCGCGTCGCGACTTTTCCTCCCCAACTCTGACTTTGTCGTACACGAGCGGTAAGTCCTTCCAGCTCCCTTTCCCTGAATCCGGGCCGAACATCGGGTGCAAACAAAGGATGTCGAAGTTGTCAGGCATGCGTTGTAGGAACAGCTGTTTCGGGAACTGCTTCACGGACAAAACGTCCGCCACTAACGTGTTTCGCCTCAAGCGCTGAATCGGAAACGCGTTGATCGTCGCTTCGGTGCTTAAAATGCTGGTACAAAAGATGACCACGTCTGGGTGCGTTTCGCAGAAATCGTCGGGGTCCCTGAAATACCCCACCCCCAGCTTGCTCGCCACGTCGCCGTAGTCGCTCCGGGACGTCGCAATCACGGTGTGGCCGTTCACAAGGAACCGCTTCGCCAGGAACTGCCCGAAGTTCCCGAAACCGACTATTCCTATTTTCAGCGCGCGTTTCTTCTCCACCGAACGGCGTTGCTTGGCCTCAAAGTCGAACGGCTGCGCCGCGTCCAGCGCGCGTGGGGTGACTGGTGTGCGTGTGGGCTTTGAGAGTCGGTGTGTGTTGTGCGATGACGGAGGGACACGGAAAAAACCGTAAGCGCTTGACAACGCTTGGCGGTCACCAAAAGACACCACCGCGCGCACGCTCGTGAGCGATGCGGATCGGGCACTTCCAGAAGTTCCCCTTTTCGACGAAACATTGACCGCGCGCCATGCGCCGGGCACGCCGGCCACGACCGCAGAAACCGCGCCGGCGGACATGATACGTGGCAAGTGCGTGAGATAAGCACCGCCCGCGAATGGCGTGTCAAACAACAAAAAGCACCCGTGCGTCGCGCCACGGGGGTGCAGCCGAGGATAACAAGCAGTCGCCGCCAAATGCGTTCACGACGCTTTTCGGGCGAGAGATTTTTTCGGACGACGGAGGCGCGGTTGCTGCAGTTTTGGTGTTTCGTCCTGACCAGTCTCCGGGGGCGCGGTGTCCGCGTCGCGGTGTTGATGTCGTCCGCGTCTGCGCTTGGCAAGCGCGCGGCGAGGTTCGCGCGCGCGAGTTTCGGGTTTGGCGGCCGGTCGGTCGGGGTGGAAGCCGCGGAGACACTTCACTTCGCGGGGTGGAAACAATCCGGCCGAGGGTTCAGTCACCGCCCAGCGACGCATCTCACCCACCGTCCGTGGCGCGTGGTTGACACGCAAACGCTGGTGCAGATCCACACGCACACAACCACGACATGGCGACGAGGAATAAGTTCCACGAGTATCTGGAAACAAACAAACGGAGACTCCAGTGGTACGGGTGCGTCGGACTCGGGGAACAACACAGGTGGTACTGATGCGCACGTGAAACACAATTTGTCAAGCCAGAAGACGAACCCTCAAACACAGAATCAACCCGCCGACCCGCGCGCCGATTCCACGTCCGTCCCAGGCCAGTCCCGGATCGTCCGCGTGGCTAACTTCGTGGCCAGAGATATACTGTCATCAAAAACCAATGCCGAGCTGCTTGGAAAGATGTACCAGCACAGGGATATGGCGTATTTAGTCGCGACAAGAGAAGCGTCGCCGTTTCCGTTCGTGTTCCAGTCGGGGTGTAAGTTTTACGAAAACGGAATCTTCGAAGGGCACGGCGGCGACATCGGCGAGGGTCAAGACACACGCCGTACGGTTGAGGGCAGTGAGAGTACTGATGGTGGAGTTGGTACCAGTAGTAACGGGAGTAATGACCCAAACGGGTTGAATCCTCTTTGCGGTCCGTGTGACGCCGCGGGCGCGAACGCCCACCGACTCAGGGAGGATGAAAACGCAAACCCGATCGCGTGTACCCTAACTCCGAGGGAGTGCTTCAAAACCCAGCAGTACGCCTACTTCGCGGTGTGGATGTTCTTCTGCTACGCCGGGTTCGTGGTGATTCTGAAAAGCGTCCGGGTTGTGAGTGGTTTCGTTGCTACCGAAATCGAGAAATACGACACTCGCGCTGAAGCCGCGAGTACTCGAGAAAGGGCTTTGTCGCTGGCAGAAAGCGATGCAGGGAACACAAACCAAACCTCTGATGAAAACAAAATGGAGAATCAGAATCGTGCCGCGCGAGATACTCTCCCGACCAAAACTCCCCCTGCCGCACCGTACGTGCCCATAAAGCAAACCTTACGTTTGTACGACCCGCTCGGCACGAGTGGTTTGAACTTTCAAACCCCGTATGAAACGTGGTGCGCGTTGATCGCTGCGACGTTGAATTTTTCGCGCTCGGTGGAAATCGTACGAACCACGTTTCTGATGTTCGCCTTTCGCAAACTCGCGTGGAGGCTTGTTTCGGTGGCTACGAACTTCAAACGACACCGGCGGTGGATGTAGTTGGGATAGGTGCTTGCGGGGGTATTTAGTAGAGTTACTAGTAGTCGGTCCGTTCATGAGTGTTACTATTAGTGTACGCGCAGTTAGTCTCCGACGAGCGTCACGCGTGGTGTCCGAAGCGTCACGCGTAGCGGCCGAAGCGTCACGCGTGGCGTCGTCCACGAGCGCTATCTAGTATTCAGACCTACGTCAGATATCTGGTATGGGACTTACGGGAGATATCTATTCATCCGATGACAATCACTCTCTCGCTAGTTACCCTCGCTAGTTATGTACTATCACATCACATCACGCCTTCGAGATCGTCAGCAGATCGTTCAAATCATCCCTTTGCTCGCCGTCTTGCGTTTCTCGACGAACCGCCGCCTCGTTCCGCTCGTGTTCCTCGTTGCTCACGGTTTCAACCCCGAAAAGTAGTTGGCCTGAACCTGAAGGTCCGTCCGTATCATCGACGCCGGCCGAAACTTCACTCGCGTTGGTTTCGTCAGCATCAAGTTCCTTCGCGGTGTGTACAGGAAGCGCTTTTCCGTTGCCAAGCGCGTTCCACACCCCTCGCGACATCGCGCGAAACGCGCGTTTGTCGTGCATCGTGTAGAGGAAAAAAAACACCGGCGTGGCATCCAGGGTACTGTCGCGTGCGCGTTTGTTTCGTAGCATCTCCGCGAAGTCGTCGGAACTGTACGGCACCCCGGTGGTCGTGAGGTGCGTTTCCAACGCGCGTGTAAACTCGTCCACAAACTTCGCGTGAACCGTTGCCAACATTATTTCGTCATCACCCTCCGACCCCGCGCACAACATCTGCGCGAACGTAAACTGCTTCGCCGCGAACGCCGTGGTTTCCGTGAAGCTCGTAACGCCAGCCACCACGGTGTCGAACCAAACCTGGGTTTGCATGTTTGAACGCAAGCCACTCCGCAGGCCCGAACGCGCCCCCCGACTCTGGTCAGACTGAGGAAAGTCGAGTCAACTGTTTTTCACGCCTGATAAAAGCGTCGTCGTTCAAGGAAAACCCAAACCTGCAGCAAATATTTGCGAAACCCGTTGAGGTCTCGGATGGATTCCGCCGCGTGTCATCCATTGTGCAGGCGGCTGGAAGCGCCCACCACACTCGCTGAACAGCATGGCATCTTTCGTGATGTCCACTGTGGCTACTGCGCAGGTGCGATTCCCAACTTGGTTGCCGGAAACCAAAGTCGCGTCGCGCCCGCCGTCCTGTTTCCGGAGCCGGCGCCGACTTATTCGATTTCGCCTCATCGCCGGTCTGGGTGGATAACCCTAAAACCCTCAACTGTCCATGATGTGAGACTCACCCCCTCTCGTTCCTTCTCGTTTCTTTCTCATCTCACAGGGCATCTGTCCCGCGCGCAAGGTCCGCGGAGGTCGTTCCAAAGTTGGCAACACCCTACGCGTCGCGAACGTTTGCAAGGCTAGACAGGCCAGCAGGGTCACGCCCTTCGCCTCTCTGGACGGATCCGCCCATTTTGATTCGTCCAATCGTTCCAATCAGATCGGCATCACCGCCGCGTCAAAGACGAAAAGCAAGTTTCCCTTAAGAGGCTTAGTGCTCGGCGTGGGGGGTGCGGTTGGCGCGTTCGTGTCGCAACCCATGCACTTGTTACAAATGGCGTTCGGAGGGAACGGCGGCGGTGGCGCCGGCGATGGCAGCGGGGGCGGCGGCGGCGGCACCGGGGGCTTCGGGGTTCCGCCGGCGTACGCGGACGAAGACGATGACGACGATGACGATGATGACGACGACGACGAAGACGACGAAGACGACGACGAAGACGACAGCGAAGACGACGACGAAGACGAATCCCCCCGGCGTAAGTTAAAGGAGGGGAACTTCATCGTGGAGAGTGTGCTGGCCACGAATTTACCAACCGGCCCCGGTATTCCCACCAAAGCCGAGCTGTTCGGCGGGTTAAACGCGCGCCGGGGCAACGAAGTGAGCCGAGACGACCTGTCCCAGGATCTGGAAGCACTGTTAAACACCGGGCTGTTCGCCAACGTGGACGCCAACGTCACGCCGAAGGGCAAAGATGGGTACGCCGTAGAGTTTGTGTTCAGGGAGAAGATCTGGCCCAGCGTGCAGTCGTTCAAAGTCAAAGGCGCCACCGCGTTGCCTGTTGAGATCGAGCGGGAAGTGCTGGCGACAGTTAGGCGACAATCCAGCTGCACCGTACGCGTCCTAGCGACGATGAAAAACATCATCGAGGGGTACTACACCTCGAAGGGGTTGACCTTTGGCACGATTTCGCACTTCGACGGCATGGAAACGGGCGACGTCATCGCGCACGTCATCGAGGGCGAAATCACGCGGGTAAAGGCGGTGTTTCTGGATGACCAGATGCAGCCCGTGAACCGCGGCCGGACGCACCCCAGAGTGATCCAACGCGAACACAACTTCAAGGTCGGGTCGTTGTACAACGTGGAGGACGCCAAAACGGCGCTGCGGGATATTTTCCTGCTGCAGCTGTTTGACAACGTGCAGGTCGTCCCGCGACCGGACGACCGCGATCAGTCAAAAGTCCAGGTGGACATCATGCTTCGCGAGCGCCCGGTGAAGACCGCGGAGTCCGAGCTAGAGTGGTCCATCGCACCTGGTGAGGGAGGGAAGCCGGATTTGGTCAGCATCAAACCCGGCGGGAGCGTTTTCTTCGAACACAGGAACCTGGACGGGTGGGGCCGGCAACTGTACGGCAGCGTCAGCACCGCGAACTTTTTGCAACCCCAGGACGACTTGGGGTTCAAGCTGGAGTACCACCACCCGTACTGCTTGGGTGACGGCGACGCGGACAAAACCAACTTCAAAACCAGCGTGTTTAACAGCCGCAAGCTGAGCCCGGTTTTCACGGGGGGGCCTGGTATGGAGGAGGTGCCCAGCATCTGGGTGGACCGCGCGGGCGCCAAGGCGACAATCACGCAGAACTTCTCCCGCCAATCAAAAGCCACCGCGTCCTTGGTGGTTGAGGAAATCACCGCCCGGGACGAAAGCGGCGCCGTGGTGCCTTGTGGGGCGAAGCAGGGCCCTGGGGGGCAGCTCACCGCGGACGGACCGCCTACTACGCACTCAGGAACGGGCACCGACCGGCTGATGTTCGCGCAAGGCGGGATCATACGAGACACCACCAAGTTCGTCAACGGCGTTTCGGTTGGCGCCCGGGATATTTTCAACCTCGATCAGAGCCTCGGTTTGGGCAGCGCGTTCCCCGTGTACAACCGCTTCGCGGTGGAAAGCACGCGGTTCATCCAGCTGAAGAAGGAGTCGCAGAAAACCAACCGCCCTCCACCGGTCGCGGTGGTGCACGTGAAAGGCGGGCACATTTTGGGAAACTGCGCCGCGTACGACGCGTTCGTTTTGGGCGGGTAAGTATTTCCCAATCACCACATTTCGCCGACTGATTGCCCATACACGACTGACATTTATTTTATTTCAATCAGGCCGCACAGCTGTCGCGGGTACACGGTCGGCGAACTCGGTGCGTCCCGGTCGTTCCTGGAGTACGCGCTTGAGTTGCGGGTACCGGTGCCGTACCTCAACACGCACGCGTTCGCGTTTTACGAGCGGTGCACGGATTTGGGGTCGTCGAGCTCCGTGAAGGGAAACCCCACGGAGTTCTTCAGGCGAGCGGGAAGCGGTACGTCGAAAGGGTTTGGGTTAAAACTAGGCCCAGTCCGGGCGGAGTATGCCACGGACGGGAACCAGGCCAACGGCACCACGTTCGTGCGGTTCGGGGAACGGTTCTAATGTTTCCGGAATCTGGGGACCTAAAGGGACGGGGGTATGAATACAAATTTGAAGAGAATGCGGGTCGCGTTTAAATAATAGGACGCGCTCTACGCTTATGGGAACAAACCGGTCTGCGCTTTTACTCGTTTCTTGCGAGTGACCGGGCACACGCTTACGGTTACGCTTCTACTTTCCGTGATATCTCGTGTGGGTAATTACCCGTACCACGTCCTGTGTCTTGATGTCTCGCACGAGCAATTACCCCGAACAACTCCATCTCGTTACGTCTTCAGCTTCGCCTTTTTAACCCGGTCCGAGATTCGATCCGGGTCGTTCTTTTTCGTGATGGAGAACCGTCCTTTTAAATCCTCCGGATCAGCTTTGTCGCCTTTCATGATCTGTACCACGTCCTCGTCCTGAAGCGTGTGTTTTAAACCCACTCTTTGGCCCATGTGCTTCGTCGACGTTCCCCAAACCTGCGAAGGCGAACATAAAAAACAGATCAGGAGGCGCGTAAAAAACGTCAGTCGCGGAGTGTTCGGGTAAGCGGGGTATAGGGGTTTGTAACAGGTATGGGTTTGTAACAGGTACCACGGTAACAGTCACGGCGTACCGTGTCAACGAACACTTACCTGCGCGTACTTCAGCGTTTTCGCCAGGGTGTTGTGTATTTGCGCACAGAAGTGTTTCACGCTTACGCCTCCGCGGTGATCCGCTAACACGACGGGTTCGTCGAAATCCGGTTTGCTTCCCGTTTTCTTGGTATACACTCGAACCAAACCCATGCTGTCCCACATCTTTTTCAACAAATGACCCATCCCTTAAGATAAATAAAAAGAAAGTATCAGTCTTGTATAAGCACACAATCAGGACTTGGTGAAATACAATACGTACCTAACTCCAGGTGACAGCTGATGCACACGGAATCCGGCCTCCGCGAAAGCGAATCCACCTCTTCGATCGTAAGCGCATCCACCTTGTTGTACACGTACAGGCACCGCAGGTACTTCCGGTTTCCTTCTAGCACGTCTTGGGATAGGTAAAACAAAGTGGTTAACGTCTTGTGTTGGCAAACGTGGAGTCTATGATTTGGGAAAGGGAAGGCCCGAACCTATCAGCTGATCCACGGTCACGTCTTCTCTGAACAACAACTCGCAGTGGTGGATCTTGTACTCCGCCAAAATCTTGTGCGCGGTCTGGTCGTCCATTTTCGTGAGACCGCCCGGCACGGTGTTGCTGACTTGACACCCGCCGTTGGTTCTTTTCTTCAAGTACACCCTCGGCGGGTGCTGATTAAGACGCAACCCCACGGCTTCCAGCTCTCGGGTTAAAATCTCTTTGTGCGCGTATTTCGAATTCGCGGCTTCGCTTTTCGTGGCGTCCAGGACCATCAAAATCAAATCGCTGCTCTTCGCGACCGCGATGACCTGCCGCCCCCGGCCTTTGCCCTCACTAGCGCCCTCGATTATGCCAGGCAAATCCAGAAGCTGGATCTTGGCGTCGTTGTAGTGAATCACGCCTGAATTGATGGGTAAAACGAAGTGTCAGTCTTTCGGGCCACGTGACAGAGCGAGTACTCTGCGCAACCGGCAAAACGCAAGCGCCTGGCGGATTTGGGAAAGCCCCATGGAGGCCGTACCTGGAATGCACGTCAGGGTGGTGAACTCGTACGCCGCGGCTTCGGAATCCGTGCCTGTTGCTAGGGTCAACAAAGTGCTCTTCCCCACGCTAGGGAACCCAATGAGCGCCACCCGTCCGTGGCCGTACTTGCTCACCTCGAACCCGTCCCCCTCGTTCGAACCGCCCGCTTTCACGGGCGCCAGCAGCTCCGTGCGCAACTTCGCCAGCTTGCTCTTCAAAATACCGAGATGGCCCTCCGTGGCTTTGTTCTTCTGCGTACGACTCATCTCAAGTTCGATGTCCTTTATTTTCTCCAGGATGCCCATGTTGCCAGGCGGCGTGTGGGGGGCTTGTTCCTTTAAGTCGGTCTTACCAAGCAAACCCACACGGGATGACCCGCGCGGGACGCGAGTGGCGGCGACGCGGGTCATGATTGATGGTAAACGAAAAGGATTTTTTTTTTTTTGAGAGCGTTGAGAAATGAAGACTTGTTTTACCAGGTAACAACAAGAACCCTCCCTCCTGTCGCTCTTTACACGAAACTCACCTCAGCAAGTTCCTCGTGATCTGTTCCTTCGCCGTCGCCAGGGCCTGTGAAAGCGTCTGTTCCGCCAGCGGTGTGGCCTGTTCCCCCTCCGCGCCGCGCATGGATACGCGGTTGGCGATGACGTTGGCGTCGGTTTCTAAGATCACGCCGCCGTCGATGAGCTCGTCGATCGCGAGTAACACCAAATCCAGGTTCTCCAGTGCGGTTCTTTTTTCCATGACACCTCTCAGGAGTAAGCTCACGGCGTCGAAGAAACCGGTAAGTACCGTGGCCAAAATGATTTCGTTCTCGTGCTCCGCGCCGCACACGTAGAAATGCAAATCCGAGGCGAACTTGTACACCAAAACGTGATGGTCGAGCAACGTGATCTCGGCGTCGCCCCGCGCGTTGTTCCGCGAGGTTTTCGCGAACACGTTCCGCTCGTGCGCCATCTGCTGTGCAACAGTCGTCATGTCCTCGTCGTAGTACTTCACCGCAACGCGCTTGCCTTCCGCGTCCAACACGAGGACGGACAGGATGTGGGGAATCTCGCTCATGGTGAAGACGTGAACTTGGGGCGAAGAGTTCGTTTTCGACTCTGTGATGCACGAGGCTGACGGATGAGACGTAAGAGAGGTGTGTGTGTTGTTCCCAAAGCGGTGAGAAAACCCGGTCCGGAGGGAACGGCGGACGCGAGGGTCGCGCGTGGGACTTTTGGAACATGGGATGGGCACGCGGCCAGAAGTTGCGAGGAAGCGATCCGACGATGTTTACACGCGGCCCGATTTTGCCTGCCGATGACCGAAGAATTTTTCTGTCGATTTTTTTCGCCTTACTCAGACGATTCAACCCATCGCCGTCAAGGACGTTGCGCTAGGATGAATAACACTGGGAAGAAGCAACTACTCGAAATACGTCACGTCAGGGTCCCCAATCTTTGAATGTTTAAAGGCGGTCCCGGATGGAACGCCGCGTTGGTCCGCTCGACGTTCGAAAGAGAAAACAAATCCAACGCCGTCACGAGGAAACCTGCCGCTTTACACCAAACACTCGCATTAAAACCGCCGTAAACAGCACACCTTCCCGCTCATTGACATTTCTTCGCCGACGCCGCCGCTTTCTTCTCCGCTTTCTTCGCCGCGATTTTCGCCGCCGTCTTCGCCGCGAACTTCGCCGCCAGCTTCTGCGCCTTCGCGAGTTCCTTCGGCGTCGCGACCGTCCCCGTCGCGCGTGGTGCTTTTACGTCACCCACGATTGTTTCTTCAAGTAACGAGTCCCACCCCATTCGCGGGGACTTCGGCAGCGACGCCACGATGTTGCTCGCCACGTCTCGCGGCGACTTCGGGGGCGTTTTCATTGGCGAGTTGGGGATTGATTTTGATTTTTGCAAATCGCCCCGCGGCGTCATCGGCGGCGACTTTTTCTCCGCGACGGCGCTTCCCACCTCCCGCGGCGAATTCTCTCGGGGGGTTTTCATTGGCGAGCTCGGGATCGATTTCACGATGTTCGCACCTAATTCCTTCGCGGCGAAGGAGACCTGGTCGAACAACAGTCGCGGCGAGGGAAGGGGCGATGCGTGTGGGGGAACCGGCGTCGCGCCGCGAGGCGACGGTTGCGGCATCTTGCGCGGCGATTGTCGCGGCGTGGTCCCGGCGCTTCGCGGCGTGGAAGGCGTACTCCTTTTGGTCGCCTGCTTCGCCTCCTTGGTTTCCTTCGCAGCTTGTGCCTTTTGAGCGTTAACCCAAGCCACGTGGTCAGCCGCCTTTTTCTTCTCCAAAAGTTTCTTCTCCCGCTCCTCGCGTTCCCGCAAAAGGAGTTTCTCAACCCGAATCTGTTTCTCCTTCTCCGCGATTTCAAACCGCACCTTTGCTTTCCGCGCCGCCGCTTCCGTTCGGTTCTTCTCCTCAAGCTCCTTCATCTCCTTCTGCTTCTTGTCACCCAAAGCTTTGGCGGTTGTTTTATCAATCTCAAGCTGCTTTGAGATTTTCGAATCCTTCAGCGGTGACTTGCCGCCGCCCGCCGCGGCTCGAGCGCGTTCCTTTTCCCGTCGCCGTTCCCGCTCCGCTTCCTTCGCGTCCTCTTTCGCTCTCGCAGCCTCCCTTTCCTTCCTCGCCGCCAAGCGCTCCTTCGCCTTTCTCGAAACGTCTTCCCTGGCTTTCTCCGCGGCGTACAGCCCAGCAACCGTCGCCGCCCCCGCGACCGCCTGTATCGCGGTGGCCGCGGCGGCGGCGGCGGCGGCGGCGCCGCCCCGGTCCGCGTACGTGGGCGCCGCACCTACGTCACTACTCCGTTCCACGCGCACCGATCGCGGCGTTTGTTTGACCGCCATGAAAAGCAATGGCGTTCCGGTGATAACGGTTGCCGTGGGTAACCACCCCAGCGGGTTCACGCCGAGGTCCGCCACCGTGACTGTGGTTTTAGCGACGCGCCCGCCCCTTCCCGTGATTCGGCCCTGGGGCTTTAAAACCCTAGGGGCGGCGCGACTATTTAGCGATGGGGATTGCCTAAAGCTTTCAGTGCCAATGTTACCTCCGCTCGTCCCTGAGGCGTCGAGTACGTTTATCGACGAGGTTCCGCGAACGTTCGAGGTCGCGGAGGTACCGCCGCTCGTTTCGATCGCGTTCACCCGTGTGGTTGACATTGTGGACCGCAGATTGACGCGTACGTCCGCCCTTGATGACGAAGACGAGCTCCCTGCACCGAAAGTAGTATCCGCGGGCGACACGCGCTTGCCCAGCGTGGACCGCGCGGATGCGAAATACTTGTCCCCGCCGGCGTTTGATGAAGGAAAGTTCATCCGCGGTTGCCCATTGGAAACGGAACTCAACAACGACGAACGCGTTCCAGCAGAAACACCACCCGATGGAAAGTTCGTGCGTGCGGTGGGTACCCGGCCGGACGTGAGATTAGCGGACCCGCCGATTGGGGACGGTTTGACGCTTCCGCCGCTGACGTAGTTGTACGGCCAGCTCCCCGACCGGATCGTTTCCGGGGATGGGGTGTACGTCCCGAAATCGCGCGGCAGATTCGGGGACGACTTGCCAGCGGCTCGCCCTGCAGCGTTGGGGATTTTAGGCCAGTCCTCCAGCCCGACGTTCGGTTCTCCGGGTGTGACACCGTTCGCGCCGCCGCCCGGCTGGTTCGTAGCCCCTCTCGACACAGACCCGCCCCGGGACGACGACCCGGACGCTCTGGAGCTCGAGAACGAGGTTTGCGTGAACCGTCGTGCGGCACCGCTGGAAAACGAGTTGTCGTTCCCGTTCCCGGAAACGCCTCCCTTGCCATTACCGGAAGTAGAAGCGCGTCGCGGCGGCGTCTTGTCGCCACTGCCGCGACCGAAGTGGAAACCACCGCCGGGCCCGAATGACGGCGGGGGGGGAAGGGGAACGCCGGCCATCGGGGACACGCGGAATGAACTTGAAAACGAATGTGCGTGCGAAAACTGCTGGCGGGGACCAGTCAGCAGCCGGTTTGGCAGACCTCGACCCGACCGACGAGTGGTACCGCGCCAACGGCTTGATTTAGCTCCGCCGCAGCGCTTACTGTACGCTCCGCTTTGTTGCACCCTTTCCGAGACCACGGCCCGGCCACTTGTCGGCGGCGCACCGCCCGCGGTCCGTATACCATGGAGGAGTGTTGCGTGATCTGCGCCGAGCCCCTAACGCACGTGGCGTATGGCCCGTGCGGGCACCGAGACGCGTGCGTGGAGTGCGTGGCGCGGTTGCGTTTCGTGATGGACGACGCGCGGTGCGTGATTTGCCAACAGCAGTGTCCATCCGTGTTCGCCACGCGCGCGATGGGCGATTACACCGAGACCATCGGCGCGTCCGCGTTTTCCGAGTTACCCAAACGCGCGCTGCGAAAAGAGCTGCACCACGACAAGCAGCTGAACATGTTCTTCGACGACCAAGTGGTGTGTCGTAAAGTCGAGAGCTTACGAGGGTTACAGTGCTCCGTGTGTCCGACCGACGGTGCCCACCAAAATTTCACCACACTGAAACAGCTGAAACAACACCTTCGCGAGCGCCACGAGCGAACGTTCTGCGACGTGTGCCTTGAAGGCCGCAAGGTTTTCGTGACGCAGCAGCTGGTGTACACCCGCGCACAGCTGGATTCGCACAAGTTCGGCAAGTGCGACGCAATCGACGAACCGTTGGGCGGTTTCAAAGGCCACCCGTCTTGTAGGTTTTGCAAAGGGAAATGCTTCTACGACGAAAGCGTTATTTACGCGCACATGCAGAGCGCGCACGAAACGTGTCACTTGTGCCGGCGAGCCTCGCCCGATACGTATACCTACTACAAAGACTACAACGAACTAGAAGGACACTACAACAAAACGCACTTTCCTTGTCTCCACCCTGAGTGTTTACAGAAAAAATTCGTGGTCTTCCACTCGCCGCAGGAACTTAAAAACCACGAGGGGGTGGAGCACGGCCGGCAAATGAGTAAGACGGAGAGAAAAGAAGCGCTGAGGCTTCACGTGGATTTCAACGTCGGGTTTACGAGCGACGGGTCCGGGGGGTTCGGGTTTGGTGGATCAGCAGGTGGTGCGCAAGGTAGAGGAGGGTATCATACAGGAGGACATGCTGGAAATGACTCCGATGCCGCGCGCCGGCAAGACGAGCGCGCGGCCGGCGGCGCGACCGCCACGGAGCGAGCGCAGTTGGAAGCCGTCCTCCGCGCGTCAAGGGAGGATGAATCATATAACGCACAGCCCGCTCCTCCTTCCATGGAGGAGTTTCCTGATTTGGGTGGCGGGGGTGGATCCCGGGCAGGCGGGCTACAAGTGGGGGGGTGGGCGGGACGCAGTGGGAATGTCGCGTCGTCGCGCATGGGAAGACAAGCGTCGTTGAGCGGGTACTCGAGCGGTCCCGCGATTCGAAACGCGGAAGAGTTCCCGTCGCTAGGTGGAAGCCGGGCGGCGGCGAGTGTTCCGTCGCGGAACCGGCAACCCGCGCCAATGCCGGAAGGGCTTCCCATAAGAGCATCGGAGCACTTACGCCAGAAGTTCGCGAGCATGGCGAACGGCGCGTCCGCGGAAGGCGGCGGCGGCTCGACAAATCGCGCCCCGATTGTTCCTCCCGCGACGGACGCGTCCAACTTCCCGGTACTCGGCGGAAACCTCGCGGGGGCACCCGGGGGTAACTCAATAGGGTTCCCCAAAAGAACCAAAGCGAGTCAAATCTTTTTGAAACGAGAAAAAAATGCCAGGAGGTTGGTGCCTTCCAGCGGCGATACCAATACTAACGACGCGCGCGAAGAAGAAGACGCTTTCGTTCCGGTCGTCGACACCAAGCGCGGCGGCCGGTGGAACTCGGGCGCTCTCGGTATTGGAGTTCCTGACCGTGACGGGAACATGCCAACCAACACGAATGGGAAAGGCCCTTCAAAGAAAGCTGTGCAGCAAGCCCAGGAGCAGGCTGACGCTTTCGCAATAAACGCCGCTGACCGAGCCGCGCGGAACGACCGGTTGGTTTCGTCCGTGCGAACCGCTCTGGACAAACACGGCGCGAGCTTCGAGGTTTTCGTTAATTTATCGACGCAGTTCAAGGATGGCCGGATTACCGGTATTGGTTATTTAACAAAAGTTACCGCGATGGGGGTTCGGTCAGGTGAAATCAAAGAACTCGCGAGCTTGATGCCCGATTTCGGTAAAAAACAAGAGCTGTTCAAAGCGATCGTAGTGAGCGAGCGGGTGCGAAGGAAAGACGAAGGCGTCGGGAGTTCAATCGATGCCGCGGCGGCTTTGCTGTTTGGAAACGCGCGAACCGGTAATAACTCGAGTACTACCGGAAGTACGGACGGAAACGGAAACAGGAATGACACCAACAACAACTCTGTCTGGAACTGCGTCTCGTGCACGTTTCGTAACGAAGCGTCGAAGGTTCGGTGCGACGTTTGCGATTTCCCTGCCATGGGGGGGGGGGTACGTACGTCGACCGGCGAGGAACTCGGAGTGGGGGGCAAAAAACAAGGCAAAAAAGGCAAGGGCGTGAAGATCAGTTTAACGGCGGTCGGCGGCGTCGGCGTGAACTTTCTGGACAAATTCATTGGCGGCAAGGAGAAATCCGCGTGGGGGGGGTAGGGGGGTTTTAGGTCGGTAGGAGGAGTCTTTATTCATTCGTGATATCTTTGTTCAGTCGTGATATATCTTGTTTGCGCTCGGAAGCTTTTGGATGCTTCATCATTTCTCATCGGTTCCCTTCGGCTGAAAAATAAAAACGCCCGAAAATCTCGTGACCAAAAAAACTTCCTTCCCCTTCCCTAAAAACCAAAAACCAAAACCACGGCGCGGCACATTCGAGTCACGCGTCGTCTTGACTCGAGCTGACCGTCGTTACTCACCGCGGCGGTACCCGAGACATAGTTCCCGCAAACCGCGTTCCTTTGTTCCGCGTGGTCCGAGGATCAAATCCCGAGCGAACCCGACCCGCGCCGGTTCCGGAACATCTCGACATCTCATTTCTTTTTCCTGGTTCCGTCTCGGAGAAAAGATTAGGCATCCATCATGAGCAACCCCGACAGCGTGATCCTGGAGGAGGAGATGGACGAGAACTACGAACCGAGTCATGAGGGTACGTCAATCGGTGCTTGTGCTTGTTTTTTCGGACAGGTCAAACCACGAATCCAACGAGGTGTCCGTCGTCGTCTAAACGTCGGGCTTCGTCCCCGCATTCGGGACTTCCTCCGTCGTGTCGAAAAGGGCATTTCGTGATTCCCCCTCCCATCGCGTCTTCAATCCACAGCACGTCGACCGCCTTCCCGAACGGTGCACCGTTCGATTTCGCCGCACAAAACGCGTTTCCGTTGTACGGACGGACATCTTCCAGGGCACACCGCACGTGCGGAACCTACGGCCCCAACTCACATCTCATCTCATGATTACCTGGTCCACAGAAATGGTGGACTACGCGAAGTGGCTCGGGATGGACTTAGCCACGGAGTCTGATTTGCTGTGGATCGCCCGTGAGGGGTTGAAAACCCCCCTTCCCGAGCACTGGAAACCATGCAAAACCCCTGGGACCGGGGATATTTACTACTTCAACTTCCAAACCGGGGACAGCGTGTGGGAACACCCTTGCGACGAACACTACAAAAGTCTGTACGCCGCGGAAAAGGCGAAGCTTTTGAAAAAAAAAGAAAACGCCGCGAACAAAGCGTTCGGGCCGGCGGCGGGTAAGGCGCCGTCGCCAGGGAAAGCTTTGGGTAACACTGGGATATCTGGTTTTAACAGCGGTAACCCCAAACCAAAGGCAGGAGGGTTACCGGGAGTGTCGTCATCATCACATTTAGGCCTAGGCCCCGGTCTGGGAAAAGGGCTCGATAAACCCGCGTTGGTGCCACTTGGGAAAGTTTCTGGAGTTGGCGGTTTGACAAAAAACAAAAACGCAGCGACTCCAATTGCGCTGCAGCGCCCGGGCACCGCGGTGGGCTTGCGGCCGGGGACTTCTTCGGGAGCGCAAGTCGACTCGTCGTCATTGACGCGACCTGGGTTGTCGATGGGTGTTACCCCGGGTGCGCGGGCGAGTGTTACGCCAAGCTCGGGTATGAGCAAACAGTCGGTCGCGAGCCCGATGAAAGTGGACGACGACTTCGACGACAGCGACGAGTTTGACTACGACGGAACCGCGGGGTATGTTTCGAACATCATCAACAACAAGACGAAGGCGGGCGCGACCGAAAGTGGTCACAAAAACAATTCGAGAGCTCCTTCTGGTGCGGAGACCTGGAGGGTTGAAGAGACACTAGCGGATGAGCAACAGCGCAAGCAATTCAAGGCCGAGATGGAAAATGAACGAGAACAATTCGAAAGAAACCTAACGCTGGAGAGCGATCAGCGAAAGCTCGAAGCGGAGCGACGCGTTCGTCAAGCGGAACGCGAAACCGAGGAACGAATCCTGGAGATGAAGCGGGAACAACAGCGGCGCGGCGATGCGTTACGCGCGAGTGAGATTGCGAGTTTGGCGAGGGAAGAGGCGGAGGCAACGATCGCGCGAGCGGAGCGGCTATCACGGCTGGCCGCAACGCTTCAGCAGGAGGAGAAGGAAATCACGGAGAAGTTCGTGGCGGAGATCAGGGCTAAGGCGGTGAAGAAAACCGCGAGCGAGGTTTCAATCGTCGCTTCTGCGACCGCGGCAAAAGCGGAGTCGGACGCGAAAGCGGAGTCGGACGCGAAAGCGGAGTCGGACGCGAAAGCGGAGTCGGACGCGAAAGCATCCACTGAGGCTCGGTCCCGAAAAGCGGCGGAAGCGGAACAGGCTGCGAAACAAAAAGTCGCTGAGCGCGAAGCGGAGGTGAAAAAAGCAGAAACGGCGATGAAAAAAACGCGACGGGAACCGGAGGCGAAGAAAGTGAACGCCGCGAACGCCGCGCCCGTCGTGGAACTGAACGCGGCGGAGACTAAAAAATCGACGCTGCCAAAATCGCACGAAACCGATTCCTTCGACGACGGAGTGATGGATGGTACCGAGACCCATGACGAGTCATTCAGTGGCTTCGAAAGCGTGCTGGACGTCGACGAACAAGGCGCCCTGTCAAATCCCACCAACTTTGTTTCCGACGCCTTTTTATTGCAAAGCGTCGCGCTATTTCTTCGCGAGCAAAAACAGATCGTTCGCAAACGACGCGACTCGGTGGAAAAAGCGCGGAGGGAGTGGCGGGTTTCCAAGAAAGCAGCTGAGCAAAACGACGAGAAAGAAAATGACGACGGCCGGACAACCGCTTTGTGCGCCGTCCGCGCTGCGCTGGACGCGCAGACGAAACACTACAACAACGACGCGCGTAACCTGCGCGCTTTGAAAGCGGCGGCGGCGTCGTGCCGCGACGGCGCGTCGTTAGCCACGGCGTTTTCCTCGACGGTCATAACAAGCACACCTGGTAGTTTGACCAGTGCGTATTCATCCATTCCAAGCGCGCCTGGCGTTGATAACGAGGGCAACCCGGCACTGCACCACCCGTCCCGGTTCCGCCGCGTTGACGGGAGCCGGTGTGAACAGTTCGGGGACGACCCGCTGCGGGTGTTGAGAAACTCCCTGTTTACCGTACGGCGCGCGGAGCAAACCAGGGCGGATGCGTCCGCGGTGACGATCTCGATGCGCTCGCACAAAGCCTTCAGTGGTGATGTGGGGATGGCGGGGCTGTATGGAGGGTATTCGGGCGGCGTCGGAAGTGTCCAGCCGTCGTCCGAGTTTCTGTCCACCGTGGACCAGTGGAACAAAGTCAAGGACAAGGAGCGCGCGTTGTTCCACGACCACGGGGTTTGGCTGAGCGAGTTCCGGGCGAACATCGAAATGGCGGCGAACAAGACGTTCAAGCGCAACTCAGGAAACGCGCCGACAATGAAGTCGGGGTACTGGAGCCAAACCGCCGCCGCGTTTGTTGCAGCGACGTAGTCTCTTTTGTATTTATTAATGACTTCCTTTTTTGTGAAAATAGTCTGCTTTCCTTTTCCCGCCTTTCGCTTTCCTTCCCCGTTGGTGCTTTGGCAGTTCCCCGCGCGCCCACACGTGTCGAGCCTTGACACGCGCGTCGCCACGCATCCGCGAGATCGCCACGATGTCGAACCGTATTCGTGAATCGCGGGCGTGCGGCGCGAGTCGTAATGGTTTGCCGACCGCCGGTACTCGCCGGCCTTCAAAAAGTACCAGGTATTTCAAATATCCAACGGCTTGAAACGGTGGGCGAATCCACTGCTGCCCAAAAGCCACGACTTCGTAACGCTTTTCTCGGAAGCCACAACACACACGCGCACGCTCCCCTCTGCATGTCTTCCGACGCGACGACCGCGCGCGCAACATAGATCGCGAGCGAAGCGATGCTAACGCGGCTATCGCGGCTAACGCGGCTGCTAACGAGGGCGAGGCCAACCCCGATCTTGACGCCGCCGATCCAAATGACGGATTCGAGGTGGTCGACGAGCCAGAGGTCATACTTCTGGACGAGCTCAATAATGATCAAATGGAGAAGGGCAAGAGACTTGCCGCAGAAGCGAATGGCGAGGTCATTGACTTGGCGTCAAGTCCAAACCGCGATCAACCGGCGCCGGCGCTGCGGGCGCCGGACACGCCCGAAAAACAGAACCGACCCCAGTTGGAAGTAGGATTGGCTGCGAAAAAGGAGACTGCCAGCTTGCTCGCCGCTAAGCGCGCGGCGGATGAACCCGCTGCAAACAAGGCGGCCGAGAAGGAAGCCGCCGACCGCGCTTCTGCCGCCAGGCGAGCTGACATTGCCCGCGCCGCCGCCGTCAAGGCTGCGGCGGAGCTTGCGGCGATGGAAGCTGCGACCGCAGCTGCTGCCGCCAGGCGAGCTGCCGCTGACAGCGCCGCCGCCGTCAAGGCTGCGGCGGAGCGTGCGGCGATGGAAGCTGCGACCGCAGCTGCTGCCGCCAGGCGAGCTGCCGCTGACCGCGCCGCCGCCGACAAGACTGCGGCAGAGGAAGCTGCGACCTCAGCTGCTGCATTCATTGCATTAATCTGCTTGTTTGTTGTACTGCTTGTATGTACCACTGCCTTTCGTGTTTTTGTGCTTTTTGTCCGAAGTATCTGTCGGCCGTTAACGTACCGGTGCTCGGTCAAAACGATAACGCTCACTTCCTTCATGGAGTCCTCCTGGGTCAGCTTCTCGCAATTAGTCTTTGATAAAAGTCTGCAAAAGTTCCGTATGCGTATCTAGTGTGGAACGGCGTGAAGATCTTGGTGCAAAGCTGCAAACATTCGTCGACGAGCTGCGCCTGTGATCGCCTCCTCGGGGGCGTGAAGGATTTATGGATAATAACTCAAGACCTTGCCTTAAAAAACTGATAAATAGCTCTCTAGACTCGCTTTGAAATCAACAAACACCGCTAACCTTTCCTACTGTAGTTAAATGATCCCTTTCCTCACTCGTTTCGTCGCCTCCACCACCACGTCCGCCATGGTGAACTCGCCTTGTTCAGCCGCCATGGCGACGTGCAGAGAAAGCGCGGCGAGAAGCGCGCCTAGGGTTTCTTTTCGCGTCGCCGAATCCGCGTCGTTTTCCGCGGCGATCGCGGCGGCGATTCCGCTTTGTCGCAGCGCACTCGCCGCCGCCGCGTCCGCGTGGTCCAGGGAACCGAAAACGGAGAAGGAATCCAAATCGTCGAAATACAGGGAGTCGAAGGATGAAGATGAGGACCACTTCGAGTCATCGTCATCCTCATCGCAGTCGTCGTCTAAAACATCATCATCCATTTCGTTGCCATTTTCATTTTCGTTTCCGTCCATTGACGGTCCACCGGCTTCACCAGAAACGTCCCCCCGCCGCGCGCGCGCGATCTCGTCCAGAACGCTCTCCACGCTGCCCCTGATGTTTCTGGAATTTGCAGTTTGCGAATCTCCATCTGTACCTTCCGTATCTCCGTGACTAATTACTCCCACCGCGGGCACGAACAAAGACGTCAGAATATCGATGTTGTCGCTCGAGTCGATTTCAAAAAGCGGCATCGTTTCCACGATTTCCTCGTTTGTCCCGGCGGCGTGCACCAGCGTCACGACGTGGTCCTCCGGAAACTGCTGCATTAACGTTAGCTTAACATCCGACGCCACGGCTTTTGAGTATACCTGGCACAGCAACGTTGGGGTGTCCACTGTGATGCCCACCGCGTGCCCTGCACCCGCTACGTCTATCGCGTCTATTATGCACAACGACGGCATCACATCCGCGCCCACCGCCGCTAAAGTGGGCTCCAAGAAACTCACCGCGGGTATTATGGTCACCTTTACTTTTCGTGCTAGGGACAGTTGTCGTAAGATTTTAACCGAGTTTTCCGCGACACACGGGTCACCAGGCACCGCGTACACGATGTGTCTCTGTCTTTCGTCTAGTCGGACTTTGACTTCGTCGGAGTCGTCTTGTAGCACGAATGACGAAAACACGTCATCCTCGGTTTGCGAAGCCCCTGCCACATCCGCGGCGGCGGTCGACGCTACGGTTTCCGCGATGGCGAACAGCTCCTCCGCGATTTGCGGGTACACGTCTTGCAGTAGCTTGGTGCGCTCGTAGATGTGGTCGAACGTGGTGATTGTGACATGGGGGGGTAGCCCTTGTAACGTGGGGTGCTGCGCCGTGCGCACGTGCACGCGCGCGCCCGGGGCGGTTAAAATGTCCCACGCCTGCATGGTGATTTGCCCCGGGTCGCCAGGTCCGAGACCCACGACCACTATCTCGGGAACAATCGCACCCGGTTCCGAAGCCGAAGACTCAACAGATGCGCCGTCATCGTTGTCGTCGTCATCGACGGGGAACGGGTCCCCGAAGGAGGTCCCAGCCACGGCGGTCGCCATGGCCACTGCGGAGGCCCGAAGTGCGAGCGGCGCATAACGTCCGCATCGTCGGCTCGCACAGCGGAAGTCGCGACGAGTCACCGGCGCGACGCGCCAGGCGCACGCCGAGGCCATTGAAAAGTGACAGAGGTGCTTTTAGGAAACGCAGTTTGCTTTTTGACAGCAAAAGTTTTCAGATGACAAGTGTCTTTTCGCGACTACATAGTAAGAGCACAGAGTATCGGGTACGTTGTTTTTATTCACGAGAAACCACACCACACGAGCTTCTTCTAATGCTCCTCCTCCTCCCCCACGATTGACTCGGGGGTTTCGTTGCAGCCGTCCAGCACGACCTTCCCGGTTTCGCCCGCCACGTCTTTTCGCAGTTTTTCTAAATCCGCCGCTTTTCGCGCCGCGTCCTCCGCTTGCCGCGCTTCTCTTTTTTCCAAAAGCTCCGGTAAGTACTCGTCCATGTATTCTTTTCTCGCGCGCGCGATGACTTCGAAAAGCTCCTCCATGCCCTCACCAGTCATGGCACTGACCCCAGCGACCCTTAGGCCTTTGTAAAAAGCATCCAACACCAGGGACAGCGACCGGCTCAAATCGCTTGCGAAGCTCGGGTTCTCGTCAACCGCCGCGTGAAACTCCTCGAAATCTTCCATCCACCGTAACATTGTTTCGTGCCGCGCGACGTCTATTTTGTTGAACACCACGATTAGGGGTAGCCGTGTTTTGTAAAGGATACTCACCGCTTGTAACATGTTGGACATGAACGCTTGTGGGTTCGTGCTTCGCGGTGTATCCACGACGTACAGAACCACCGTGGGAAAAGCCGAGGCGAAGGATTCCGTGACAATCGCCCCGCTCGCGCTCCACGTGAATATCTCAATCTGCCCGGGCGTGTCCACGAAGATGTTATCCAGTTCGTCTGACCGTTTTTCGCACAAATTAATAACCTGGTCGAACCGGGTGGCGAACAAGTTACTCGCGGTCAAGATACCCCCGTTGGGGCCCAAGTTGTACTCCTTCATCACGTTTTTGTAATCAACCGTGTCCCGTATGTCCACGTTCGCGTCGTACGGCGTGGAGGTAACCGCGGGATCGAGATTGATCATGTACGGCGGCTTGCCTTGCGCGTGCTTATACGCGTTCACTCTTTGCATCAAACTAGTCTTCCCACTGCCCGCCATACCAATGACAATAGCAACCGTGGGTTTGTTTGTCATGTCGCTCGCGCTCGCGTTCGCGCTAGTCGCGGCATCCGCGGCGGCGCTCGCGGCGAGGCTCGATCGCGAAGATTGTTCGTTTCGCGCAACCGGGGGGCACACCACCTCGTTCGTGTCCGTTTCTGCCATCGTGCCGTCCCGCCGTGGTGTCTGCGAAACCCGGTCGGAACCGTAACCTCGGACGAGCCGTGAACGACCGAAAACGTCCGGACCACAACACAGGCGCGGGGAGGCACTGCATCGCGGATGGGGCGCAATTTCGGTTTCGGTGATTCGGTCGGCGGGCTGAAAATTCCGTCCCGTTTTCTTTTTCCTCCCGAAAAGGGAGTGCCTACTCTCACTCTCGGCATGGCAGCTGAAGAGGCCACCTGTTCCGACTCCGACGCTGGGGTGGCTATTGAGTCCCTGGAACACACGATAGCCGCAATTTCCTTGGATGCGCGTTTGGCGGAAGACTCCGACGACACCGACGACGAAAGGGAGCCGAATGAATCTTCGCCCGACGAAATCTTAAGCCTCCCCTTGTTGGTCGCCAAGAATCTGCCTCCAGACTTTGCACAGGACGACGACGAGGACGGCGAAGGGCTGCTGGCCGCGGTTGCGACGCTGGAACACGTACGCTTGGACCGGTGTGAGTTAACACACCTGGGTGATGTTGATAACGGCCCAGGTAACCAAGGGCCCCGGACGGTAATCACCACCCCGTTATCGTTCGCCAAAAATATAACGTCGTTGTACCTGCAGCGCAATCGGTTGCGAAGTTTAAACAGAGCGGTGACCGAAACGACCACGCCCAACTTGCGGTTTTTAAGCATAAACTCGAACTTGCTGGAGGACGAGACCGGTACCACACACCACCCACTGTTCGGTCTGGAGACGTTGCCCAACCTTCTGTTCCTGGACGCCGGAGGGAACGAAAAACTGAGAAAGGTTTCCCCGCTGTTGCAGTGCCTACCGAGTTCGCTTTGTTTTTTGAACATGGAAGGCACCTTCGTTGCTACTACTCAAGACTACCGAGCCGCGTGCATCGTCAGCCTGGATTCATTGAAACGGCTGGACGAAGTCGACATAACGAAAGGGGAAAAGCGCGCGGCGCTTTTGGAGTTTGGCGAGGGAAGCGGTTCGGGCGGTTCGACCGACGAAGACGACGACGAATTTGACGACGAAGAAGACGACGCCAAAGGCCCTTGTACTTCTACTAGTGCTACGTACCATAGTGCCGCGTACGCTGCCGCGTCCGTGCTTGGCAAACTCACGCCTGGTAACCTACCCGTTGACCAAGCAACGTTTGATTCCGAGATGTCTTTGGTGAAAAACAAGCTCGAGAGCGTTTCTGGCGGTGGTATTCTTAAAACCGAAATGTCGAGCTTCTCGACCGTTTTCCGCGCCGGCGAAACCGACCGCGCCGCGAACCGCGCGGCGGAAAGGGTGGAAGAAAGTAGGGACCAGTTCGTTGACATGGACGCTAAGGTACGTCACGCACAGAAAACACAGGCTATCCAGGGAGGAGTCGGAAGGGAAGGCGGTGAGAAAAGTGTTGACACGATTCGTGATTAAAAAAGGGTATTCTTTTTACCTTCGCTTCTCGCCGGTCGTATCATTTCCCCGCCGCCGACGCTCCCAGCATGTACTTCAGCCGTTCCGTGAGCGCGGTCGCATCAGGCAGTCCCTCTATCCGGTCCGCGACTACGCCGTTTTTGAAAAGAATTATCGTGGGCAGCGCTTCGACTTTGAACTTGCTCGCGATGTTGGGGTACTTCTCCGTGTCTATTTTTACAAGCGTCACGTTTTCCTTCCCAATCGCGGCCGCGACTTGCGGGAACACGGTTTTGCTGAGCATCTGACACGGCCCGCACCACGTGGCGTAGAAATCCACCAGCACCGGCACGGGACTCGTGGCGATCATGTCGTCGAACGAGGCGTAGCTTTGTTTCTGAGCGCAGGTGGTTACGGATGTGGTGCGGCGTCCGTGGAACGAAAAAGCGCGTCGCGACGTAGTGTTTCGTGAATCCTCGATTCGGGCAACCGGGCGCATGCGTCGCGACGAGGATGCGGCGTTGACGCGGCTCACTCGCGACACCACCACGGGTCCTGCGTGACTCACGGTCGCCATGGCAACTGGGAACAAGAGAGACGTGCGGAAGTTGACGCGCACGCGACAATGAATGGCGTGTGAGCGCCACGGGCGGGTGCTCTCGAAAGCGCGTAACGAAATATGCTGACGAGGCTTTTGTGAAAATAACAAGCGTCTCGCTCTCGCGTCATCAACGTTCTGTTTGTGCATACCCTGGAAACGCCGCACTTATCACTTACGCGTAGTCGCCCCCGCAGTTAAGCTTGTTCTCCGGGTCTAGCAGGGGGTTGACGAACTCGCAGAGGGGATCGTAGGAAGCGGAGGCTGGATGAGGTTTAGTGAAGGGTTAGTCGGGACGGAAGACGAAAACGAAACGAAAAAAGAAAAAGAAAAAAGACGTCAGTTTCTTTTTGCGGTTTCGTTTCGAGGAGGGTGGTTGGTTCGACGCGACGACGAAACACGTGACGACGGAAGACGCGGTCCTGGCCGGTAAACCACCACAAGAAGTGCACCTACCGCTCACTTCGAAGCCGAAGATGTCGAACAAACCGGAGGTCGCGACTTCGATGAGGCTTCGCGCGCGTTTGTTCGGGGACCGTTGTGTCAGGAGCGCGCGGTTGGGTCCGGCGTTGGAGGTCAAGTCCGTGTTACTCGTCGCGACCGGTCTCGCTTCCGTGTCCGGTATGGCGAACGCGAACACCATCACGGCCAAGAGCGCGATGCGGAGCAGAAGGCGGAACATCACAGTCAGGGTGGTGTGTAAGTAAGTTTGGCAGCGGCGTTGGCGACTGCGAGACTGAACGCAGCCACGCGAGTGGCGTCGTCTGTTCCCGGTTCCGCAACGGCTCGCGTTGGAGCCTAGGCGCGAGCCTCGACGCCGTTTCCATCGCGGAAGGACGTTGGAGACCACGCCCGAGGCATGGGCCTCGAAACTCGCGATGCGTGGAAACGCGCGCCTTGTTACTTAGAAGCCCGAGCCTCGGAAGTGAAGTGCCCCCCCTCCTGAAAAGACGATACGAAATCGAGAAGGATTCGACGAAAGTCAGAAACGACGATTTTGCCAGCTCATCCTATCTTTATCCCCCCACACCCGTAAGAGCGGTGTTCGACCGAGACGCACACGCTTTCCCGGTCGACGCGCGTCATGTCCACGTTCGTCACGCTCGCGGTGTCGATGCACTCTGGAGGTGTCACTGGCGCGCGGCGCGCGAGTGCCGGGACGCGCCGTTCGTCAAGTGAATCGATCTGCCGAACTGCTGCATCATCGCAGATCGGCACCCGCGGATCCATTCGCAGTCTAAGCCAAACGATTTCTTCTCTCACCGCCCGGTGCGGTTCCTCCGGCAACGCCCGAAACCGGTCAGTGACCACACGTGCGGCACCCACCAGCGTCACCGACGACTTCGCCGCCGCCGCCTCTGGGGAGTGGGAAGGCCACAAAGTGTACTTCGACGAACACGGCGTTCCAGTCCAAATTCCCGACAAGTACATGCCCCCCGCGTTCAAGGAGTGGGGCCAGGTTCTTGTTGACTGGCAAAGCCAGTGCGCGATGAAGGTTACCGTGGATACTGGGCTGTACGCCAGAGAGCTGCGGTTCATTCCCACCGCGGGGTGCGAAGCGGACAGCAGCACGGTGGAGACGAAGTGGGACCGGGTTGTTGATGTGGGAAATATCACTCCGGCGACTGCGGCGTGCTCATCAATAGCGCTCGGGTCTTACAGCGCCGGGCCGAGTGATTTGAGTGCGAAAGGCGCCACTTCCAGTGACGCGACTGATTTCGATATTCTAACAATAGAGCACTGCCTCGCCTTCGAGGACAAACCAAAACCTAAAAAGAACGAAACCGAAGCCAAGCGAGCGCGAGTCCGAGTGCAGCAGCATTTACAATTCGACGCCGACACAAAAGAGTTCGCGCTGAAAAAACTAACCGCCTGGAAGGAGTTTTTCTACGAACCCTTCAACAACGCGGCGTCGTTGTGCGCGAGCTGCGGGGGGCCTAATAAGTGGGGTGAGTTCTCGGTTTTGCCCATAGAAACTTTTGTGGAAGGGGAGTGGGTTGGCGATGTGTGGGGCGGGTTCGGAGATGAGAACGTCGTGCTTTTGCCCTCCGGCATTTACTCGAAAGTCACGACGACCGAAAAAAACGAATTAGTACTTGAAGCGGGGTGGTTCGTGTCCGACCGAGATGCGTCGTACCAACCACCTTGCCGTGAGGTGGAGACGCATCTAGTCTCAACGCGCGTGTACGGCGCATCAGGGGCGTTGAGTGACGTTTCCTTCGCCAAGCGAGAGCGACGAGTCGCAAGGTAGAGAGGGAGAAAGTTTCCCAGATTCTTACATACTGTCGGTGGGCATACGTAGGCACCTTCCAGTACGCTCACTTCTCATGCGCGCGTGCTGTGCGGGGGTCGTCGGGTTGTCAACCGCGAGACCCGGGAGCGAACCGCGTCATCCGGGGGTTTCGCCCCGCACGCTCGCGCGTCGCTCCCAGACCGGTTCCCGTCCCAAAGCGCGTGGACTGCGTCGGGTTCACGTCGCGTCATTGGGTGACGTCGTCGTTGGTTCGTTACCCGCGCCACTTTTCTCGGTCGCGGCGGTCATGTCTCAGACCGCGGGCATGCCCACCGAAACCGTGGGCGTCCTCGCCGCCGCCGCCACCCCCGCACTCGGCGCCGTCGGGCTGTTCATCTGGTCAAAGCTCTGGGTCGGTGACGCGTTTACGTTGAACCTCGTGAAGTGTTCCGTCGGGACGCTTGGGTTTGTCATCGCGGGGTTTGCGGGAAGTGGCACGCAATTGCTCGCGAGCTGTTCATCCTCCGTCGTCGCGTGGCTCGTGTTAAGCGGGTTCATCGGGATCGTGATAGGGGACAACCTGTGGCTCCATGCCCTCGCAACGCTAGGCCCCCGACGGGTGATTCTGATTGACATAATAAAGCCCTTCATCGCGTTGGCGATGGCGAGAGTAGCGTTACACGAAGGCGTTTCGGTGGCGGTGGTTTTGGGAATGCTCTTGACGCTTTTCGGGGTGTCGCTGGTGAGCTTGGAGGAGCGGGTTGAACAAAATAAGGAAAATAGTAGTAGTGGCAGTGTAGGTACCGGTGATGAGAATACGGGTAGTGACAGCGTAGGTACTGGTGATGCCATTGATGACATCGGGGCCGTTGATGTGGAATCGGAGTACGCGCGGGTAGGCGCGGAGACCACCGCGTCCAAAAACAGATCAACGACTTCCTTCGTTTCCACCGGCTACGTCGCCGCGTCCCTGAACGTCCTGTTCGACACCTGGGGAACGGTTTTGACGAAACAGCACGGAGTGGGTTTAAGCTCGTGGGAGATTAATCTCGTTCGCTTCGGAAGCGCGGCGGTGGCTTTGTTGGTCGGGGCGGTTGCGAGGGACGGTTGGCGACGAAGGCGACGAAACGCTTTGACCGATTGTACCGCGACGGCGACAACTGACGCGGGAGGTAGTGGTAAGGACGGGGTGTTAGGCATTCCCACCCTCCCACCCAAGGCCTGGGTTCAAATCCTCTGCGGGATTGTTTTCACAACCTTCCTCGCCCCGGGGCTGGTAAGTATTTCCCAATACCCACATTCCCCCGACTGACTGCCCATACAAGACTGACATTTTCTTTTTTTACACTCAGGGGAACTTCGCGCTGTTTAAAGTATCCAGCCTCGCCGTGTTTTCCACGCTCATGTGTTTAGGGCCGATTTACGCGCTGCCGCTCGGTAAGGCGATAAACGACGAACCGATCACGGGACGGGCGGTGTGTGGGTCGGTGTTAGCCGTGATAGGGACGCTGCCCATGTTTTTCGGGAAGCGATGGGGTATGTAGTGTGGTGATTGGAAGTATCCGCAAAAGTAGAGTCACGGTAGTACGAGCCGAGTTTCACGTCAGACGACGTATTAGCCGCGGTAGAGTCACGGAACAGTGTTACCGAGTTTTATACAAGCGTAGTAGTAGGGGCGATTGAGATTATTAGCGAGAGAGCAGCAGAGTCACGAGTAGTAGACGACGCGGGCGGGTTTTTACCCGTACGAGTGCGGTATTGGTCTACAAAAAAACACCGCGCACTACCGGTCCTGGTCTGCGTCGCCGTCGTAAAACTCGTCGTGCCGCGCGATCTGCCGGTCGCCCCCCGTCACCCCCCCGTTCCGCTCGTCGCAGTTCAAGTCGTCCTCGTCAAACTCGGGAATCATGCTGTCTGGTGGGACTTCGTGCATGTGCACTGATGGCGCGTGCTCCAAATGCCGCAAGTTCTCGGTGACTTTCTTCTGGATCTTACGACGGGTAAAAGAAAGTGTCAGTCTTGAGTCTTACTGTATTGGGCGATGTGTGGACAAACAGTCACCAGCTGAGGTAAAATAGTGCACTTGTGATGAATGCAGTATACTTCCTTTTTAAGGACTAGCGTAGTCAAAGAGGGGCTGTAAACAGTATGTGGCGGATTTGGGAAAGCCCCGTCCGGCCGTACCTCGGCTAGGTAACTCTTGGTGTTTAAGTTTTCGATGTAGTTCGTGGGCACGACTTTCATTTTGTACTCCACGTCCGCGTAGTACTCGTAGTAGAAGTCGTGCTCGGGGATGTTTTCGTCGAGTTCGATCTCTAGAAGCGCGGCGGTTTCGTAGGTCCAGCACCGGGCGACGTTGCTCTTTGTGTACCCCCCGCCCCCCGTGACTAACAAAGGCACTTTGAACGTCTTCATGAACTTCACGCAATCGGCGTGGCCGTCCAGTGATAGGTTGAAACACCCCAGTCGATCGGCGGCGAGGGAATCAGCGCCGCACTGTAACACCACCGCCCCGGGTTGGTACACGTCCATTACTTGCGTCATCGTGGTTTTGAACATCCCACGGAACGCATCGTCGTCCATGCCGTCGTGCAGGGGGACGTTTACGCTGTAGTATTTACCGGCCGCGCCGCCGACCTGTTGAGTTTTGCCAGAAAAGTGTCAGTATTGTATATCTCGATGTATGGACAACAGTCACCAACTTCGGTAAAACAGGGAGGCGGGATTTGGGAAAGCCTTACACACGTACCTGATCCAAGCCGCCCGTTCCGGGGAAAAACATATCCCCAAACTTGTGAAAGCTGATGCGCCGAAAGCCGAAAGTGTCAGTCGGTGATAATGTGTAGGAACTTGTATTCCGCAAACAGGGCACTTGTGATATATTTGTAAGAGCCGTGAGTACTATACTGGTAAGAGTTACCAGTAGTGCACTTCCTTTGGATGAGTGGACGTCAAGTAGGGGCTGTAAACAGGGAGGCGGAACGCGTTAAACACGGGAAACACGCACCTCACCGTCATCACCCGGTCGGTTAAATAAAAAGCCTCCTCCACGCCGTCGCCGTGGTGGATGTCGATGTCGATGTACACCACTCTGGCGTGGTGTTTCAACAGCTCAAGAATAGCTAAAACGAGGTCGTTGATGTAACAAAACCCACTCGCTTCCGCTTTCTTGGCGTGATGCAAGCCGCCGGACCAGTTCACAGCGATGTCGGACAACCCCGTGTTTAGCCTGGCACGAGTAACGCCGAAAGTGTCAGTCTTGTATGCGCAAACAGTGCACTTGTGATGTATGTAGTTGTAACAGTTTTTTCGGGTACACTCGAACAGGCAGGTAGGGGCAGTTAACCGTCGTCTATGATTTGGGAAACGCGCAAGGCCGTACCTCACGGCGCCGTCTATGCTCCCGCCCGTGTACGTCTTGCAAAAATCGAACAAGCCGTCGAAAATGGGACAGTCCTCCCCCAGGTTGAACCGCTGCATCTGTGCCAGGTGGTCTTGTTGCGTATCGGGGGTTATTTTCGACAAGAAATCCACGTAATCCTCGGCGTGGAACTGGGACATCTCGACGGGGTACGATTTGCGCGGGCGCTGTGTTTTTTTTTCGTGGATTGGATGGGATGAGATTGGGTGGGAAGATGGGAGGTGGTTAGTGCTTGGAGTTGTGCTAGGATTGAATGGTATCATCAGCTGTGTCGTGGTGCCACCCGGTCACCGGTTCGAAGCCGGTCGATACCGGCGCTGCGTCACGGGAAACCTCGGGTCGGGTCCGGACACCGGCGGGGCGGATCGATCAGAAGTAATCTGTACTCACGTAAACCTCCAGGTGTTTGTGAAGATCGTAGGAGAGCACCAGGTGATGGGTCATCGCGAGCCGGTGCGGTTTCATCGGGTGGTTGTTCCCGTAGTACGACGTGCCCACATCCGCGTCGTAGAAGTACGAGATGCGGTCCTTGGAGGGAGCCATCGCGGGCGAGACGTGCACCGCGGCCCCGTCTGCGCGCAAGGCCGCAAGCCGCAATGCGGGGAAGGGGTTTTCGCGCCTTCCACAAGTTTTTGAGAAGTGGAAGTTTTTCGTGATTTCAACTTTTTCGGAGAAGCAGGTACGTTCGCAACAAGGGTAACTAATAACTACCCTACCGCAACTGCGGTCGCTTTAACACTTACGTTTGACGGAAACGTTCGGGAAAAGTATACGAGGAAATACACACACGTGTGTATTGGTGTTGCAAGACTATATGACTATATACCTAAACGCGTCGACATCAATCGACGTTCGCAACCGCCGCATCCTCCTCCTCTTTCTCCGCATCGACGTCCGCCGCGTATTGGTCCGCGTCCGCCCACACCGCCTGGCTCGCGAACCCAGTGTCACCGCCTTTGATTTTAGGCGGCTGCGCGTAGTTACTGCGGATCACCTTTCCGAACAGCTCGGAGTTGTGCATGTTGTTTAAAGCCTCAGCGGCGTCGTCGCTGCGGGGATTTGAGTGAAAAAAATGTCAGAATCGACGAGATGAGAACGATGCGATGAAGCGATAGAAGGAAGCGTGTTCCCTGCGCTCCTGAAAGGTAGTATCAGGCCAAGCAAAGACGACAGCAGTTATCAACACGTACGTCTCAACGAACGTCACGAACCCGAAGCCCTTGTTTTTCTGTGTGGTTTGATCGAGGGGGATGTTCACGTCCTTCAGATCTCCGAACGGCACGAACGCGGCGTGCAACACGGAATCGGTGACCTGCTCGTCCAAACCGCCTGCGTTGGGTTCAGGGTGGAGGGACCGGGGACCGTTTAGGGTTAACTTCGATTGCGTTTTAGTGGCAAGGACGGTTGTGTCAACTGTGTGTTGTTTCCGCACGTACCGACATACAGCGTGGTCCTGGGGTTCGCCATGACGCCCACTGAGGTGTGGCTTCCTTCGGGGCATCGCCATCGGTCGAGCTCTCCAAGGACGGAAAACCTCGCCTGCGCCGCGAGCTAGTGTTTTATAAGCTGAAGCGGACACGTCGCCTGCACATTCCTCATCGACACTCCTCTCGACACACGCACGCGACACCACGGTCACCATGGCTATGTCTGCTCTTCGGTATGTACTAAGACTAGTCGTCACCGCGCGTGATGCACTTCCCGAAAACTTCTCCACGCACGTACTCGTCCGGCCCGCGCGAATGCGCGCCGCGCTCATTCTTTTCCTGCCACAAGGATCAGCAAGTCTCTGACCGCCGTCACCCCCTCGCGCTTCCACCCGCCGCAGGATGGCCAGCGTTTTCGGGCTTCGGTCGGGTTTCTCGGGTTCTCGCGGTCGCGTCGCGCCCACGGTGCGAACCGTCATCACGAGGGCCACGGTCGCAGAACCGGTCGTGGTGAAGAGGGAAGGTAAGGCCGTCCTCTTATCCATCTCGCCAAAGGACTTCGCGAAACCTTTTTGCTGAAGCGAAACTCAATTTCCGGTTCGACGCGCCACCCATCCACAACTGTAACCCTAACCCTAACCCTACAAAACCTAAACTCAAAACCGCACCAGACGTGATCACGGGCGACAAAAGCAACAACGTGACGGATCATATTTTCGAGAAGATCGGGTATAACCTGCACAAGCGCGCCGATCATCCGCTTGGAATTATCAAAGCCGCGATCGAGGAGTACTTCGACGAGACATTCGGAAAGGACACGTTCACCAGTTTCGACGACATGTACCCGGTCGTGACAACTTACGCTAACTTCGACTCCGTGTTGGTACCTCCGGATCACGTCTCACGCGGGTCTAATGACACGTACTACGTGGACGAAACCCACGTTTTGCGGTGCCACACGTCCGCGCATCAGCTGGAGATGCTGAAGGATGGGGCCACGAAGTTTCTGGTCACGGGAGACGTGTACCGCCGAGACTCCATCGACGCCACGCACTTCCCCGTGTTCCACCAGATGGAGGGAGTTCGGGTGTTCGACCACACCGAGTGGGAAGGCGGGGACGCGGTGCAGGTTGCGCAGACTGAGCTGAGAAACACGTTGGAAGGTTTAGCGAAACACCTCTTCGGGGACGTGGAAACGAGATGGGTGGACGCGTATTTCCCGTTCACTGAGCCGAGCATGGAGCTGGAGATCTTTTTCAAAGGCGAGTGGCTGGAGGTGTTGGGGTGCGGGGTGATGCAGGGGGCTATTTTAACAGAAGCCGGCTTGGAAGGTAAAAAAGCGTGGGCGTTCGGTTTAGGGCTGGAACGCCTAGCGATGGTGCTTTTCGACGTTCCCGACATTCGGCTTTTTTGGAGCGACGACAAGAGGTACGGCCTTGGGCCTTTCCCAAATCCAGGCACACTGTTTGCCGATTATCCAGAGTAATTACGCATACACATGGCCCGAAAGACTGACACTTTTCGTTCACAATCGCAGGTTCACCAAACAGTTCAAAGCCGGCATGTTCAAAGCGGGCGGCGTGGGCATGCAAAAGTTCAAGTCCTACAGCAAATACCCTCCTTGCCTTAAAGACGTTTCTTTCTGGTTACCCAAAGACGACGAGGACGGGCTCAACACTTTCACGGAAAACAACCTGTGCGAAGTAGTCCGGGACGCGGCGGGGGTTTTGGTGGAGAGCGTGTCCCTCATCGACGAGTTCGAGAACCCGAAAAAAGGGTTAACCTCGAACTGCTTCCGCATCGTGTACCGGTCAATGGAGCGGTCCTTGACGGATGACGAAATCAACACCATTCAAACAAAAGTCAGGGAGGAGATGGTGAGCAAACTTGGTGTGGAGCTGCGGTGAGGCGGTGAGACGGGGTTGTGTAACAGGTTGTTCCCATTGCCCATATCTGGGATGACACAAATCGTACATGGGACGACGCGGGGTGGCGGTGCGAGAGTGCGCTTTTTTCCACTCCCCGAAACAGTTTCGTGCACCTCCCGCGGCCTCCCAGACGATGATTGCACTTCTTTCGCCACAATCGCATCTCGTCGTCTCAGTATCTCACACGCGACGGCGGAGGCGTCGCGTCGTGTTGTGCGTGAGTTGTGTGGAACCACCACCACCTCGTGACGCGATGGTCCTCGTTCTGTGCATCGGCGACCTGCACGTCCCCCACCGCACGACCGATCTGCCCGCGAAGTTCCGAAAACTGTTGGTGCCGGGTAAGATCCAGCACGTGTTGTGCACGGGGGATTTGGTGACGAAGGAGTCGTACGACTACCTCCGCTCGCTTTGCGCGAACCCGGGCGGGAACGTGCACGTGGTGCACGGGCAGTACGACAATTTGACCGGGGTGCCTGGCAATGGTGAGACGTTTCCGGAAACGCGAACAGTGCAAGTCGGGGAGTTTTCAATAGGGGTTGTGCACGGCCATCAGATCGTGCCGTGGGGGGACGTGAATGCGTTAGCAGGTGCGTGTTGGGGCTTTCCCAAATCCAGGCACTGGTCGATTCCCCTCCGTGACGTCCACTAGTCATTAAAAGGAAGTATACTACATACATCACAAGTAGACTGCTTACTGCCCCTGGTCGACTGCAGTACACAATACTACAGTACACCCATACTCAAAGACTCAAGACTGACGCTTTTCTTTTACAATCGCGCAGCTTGCGCACGAAAACTCGGAGTGGACGTGTTGGTATCCGGACACACGTGTGTTTTCTCGTCGCACAAGGTTGGGGACAGGTTACTGTTGAACCCGGGAAGCGCGACGGGCGCGCCATCCTTCGAAAACGAAAACCCGAACCCGAGCTTCGTGTTGATGGACGTCAACGGCGCGGCGTTAGTGGCGTACGTGTACGAGCTCGTGGACGGGGACGTGAAGGTTGATAAGATTGAGTTTTCCAAGCGTTGTTGAGACGGGACGACACGGGGCGACGGGCAAACAGACAGGTCACGGCGAGTCACACACCGGCGTAGACTGTGACTAAGCACACGTTAAAGACTGTATTTTGAACAACCGTAGGTTGTTTTGGTACGATATCATCACCCGCGCGTGACGTACTCGACGCCTCTCTGCAAAATCATCACAAAATACGATCTCTTCCGATTTTTTCTCGGATACATGGTACGAACATCGATGGTCATCACACCTCACTTCGACGCGCATGGCGTGCGTCGGCACGGTTTGTGTGGCGCCGCACGGCGCGAGGGCGCGATGCTTCGATACAAATGTGCGTCGTGAATCGGGATGTCGTGCAGCTTCGCGAGGTGTTGGACAGAACACGGTGGTGTGGTTCAACTCAAGACGCGCTGGGAGAAAGAACATCGCAACCGCGGTTTTCGCGGAGTCGTCCACCGCCATATCCACGTGCGACGTCGCCATCGTGGGCGGTGGCCCCGGGGGGTTAGCCACCGCGCTGGCGCTGCAAAAGCAGGGCCTCGACGTTCGGGTTTTTGAACAGCGGGAAGAGGTACGACCCGCGGGAGTCGCGGTGTTCATCTGGCCGCACGGGTTGCAACACCTAAGAGACATTGATTACGAAACATGCGAACGCGTCATCAACGCGGGCGCGCCTATCAATCGAATCGCGGTGGAGCGTTTGGACCCCGGTGCGTACGCACCTGATGAGTTGCTCAACATCGACGTCGCGGGGTGGAGTCAACGCATGGATTTACCACCTCAAATTGGAATCACCTGGGCGAGGTTAACGAACGCGCTGCGGGAAGGGTTAGAGCCGGGCACGGTTTTCTTGGGACACGCGCTTCAAGACGTGACTGATTACTCGCGCGACGGAAAAAACAAATCCACCGGTCAGAATCGAACCGAGGACCACGGTGTGGTACTGACCTTCGCGCAAACCAGGTCTGGCGCACCAGCGCCGAGCCCGGTGAGGGCCAGGCTGTGCGTCGTGGGGGCGGACGGGCGGAACTCACGGGTGCGGTTGGCGGTGTTTGGCGACGACGACGACAACGTCGATTCGAAGGAAAGACAAAATATCACGTTGACGACGGAACCAACCTCCGCGAACGTGTATTACGCGTTGTCTCCCAACCCCCCGCCTGGAGGGAACGGGCTGGCGTGCCGGAACGAGCTCCGGTTTTCGCTTTGCGACGGCGCCGGGATTTCGACGCTCGACGTGGGACGGGGGAACTTGGATTTGTTGCGCGACGCATCGACGAGTGTTGGTAAGAATAATGATAAGGTATCGGGTGAGGGATACTACACTCGCGTATCGGGTACTGATAAGGGTACTGACGAGGTACCGGAGATATCCATCCCGGATACCTCGGGCGGCCAGGTTATGTTCGGCACGACGCGTTTCTCCGAGGCGTCTATTAGCTTTGAATCCCCGTCCGAACGCTTGAAACACTTGAAAGGAATGTTCGGTGAAACCACGCCTTTGTTACGCGCTTTGATCGACGCGACCGAACCGGGCGAGGTGGTGCAAACCCAGTTGTTCGAGCGAAACGGCGCGAAGCGATGGAGCAAAGGCCGCGTTGTGCTGTTAGGTGACGCCGCGCATTGCATGTACCCCAGCCTGGGGCTCGGGATATCCACCGCGTTTGCGGATGCCGTGGAGTTGAGTAAGCAGATTGAAGAGATGCAAGTGACGAAACTTTCCACGGAAGATGCGTTGGCTCGGTATTCAGCGAACCGGTCTCCGAACGCGCGGCTGCTGCAGCTCGTGAGGTACGTATTGTATTTCCCAAATCCGCCTCCCTGTCTGCCAATACAAGATTGACACTTTCTTTTATTTATCTCAGCCGGGTGATGCACAACGTGCTCGCCGCGACTTCCCAGAAACCGACCTCGAGCTCGTCTGACTCTAAGTTCGATCCCTCGAAGCTTTTCTTCAAACTCTGGCAAGGCGCGCTGTGGGTGTTCGGCGACCGGTGAGGGTTATTTAGTGTTAACTGTGAATTATCACAAACTGCGCCTTATTTCGGCGTCATGTACGGTACACTCATTCAACTCAACACCGCGTCGACTGTTTACCGCGCTAGTTATACAAACAACTCATTGACTCATCCTCATCGTCACCACCTCACACCCCCTTTCACCTATCAAACACCAGCCCCCCGATCCGTGAAACGCTTTCACCAAACACCACGGACGCGGCGAACGAAAACAGACCTACTAAAACCGGTTTACCCCCCGGCACGATTTCGTCGTGCTCGGCGTTCGGGGTGCTTTCTGTTCCTTTTTTTGTCAACTTCGAACTCGCGAAACCTTCTTTTCGCGCGACGCCGGATTCGGTTCCAGAGTCATTAGACCCTAGGCCGCCCAAAATGGTTCCATACCCCCGGCTCACCCACGCCATCGCGGGAGGCATGCACCCGAATAAGGTCAGGACGCCGAACGTACCCGCGCTGTCCAGGGCGTCGAGGAAAACGTCGGGGTACGAAAGCGCGAACGCGAGGGGCGGGAAAAGCGCAAGCGCGAAGCTCCGCGGGTCGTTGCCGTTCTCTTTGTTTTGTACGGGCAAACAGTCAGGACGATAAATAACGGTCGGCGTATTCATGGCCGTTTCGTCAGCCGTTTCTTGTTGGAACCCCGGTAACGACGTAACACCACTGCTTGTGACCCCGGTAACACCCACGTTAACACCCACGTCGTCGTTCTCTTTGTTGAACCCCAAACCGTCGCCTAAAAAATCAACCAACCCGAGCACGAACCCCAGGAACGACGTGGTTATGGCGAAAAACGAAAACGCGGATACCAACGCCGCCGCGGTGGGTGAGGTGGCTTGAAGCGCCTGTTGTGAACGAAAAGTGTCAGTCTCTTCCGTCTTGAGTCTATGGGTGTACTGTATTGGGCGTGTATTGGACGATGTATGGACAACAGTCAGGGTAATCGGTCTGAACAGTCGTAGTACTCGGTCAGAACAGTCACCAGCGTTTGAGATAAAACAGGGAGGCTTTTGATACTTTTGTAACAGCCGCGAGTACGCCAGAAGGAGTTACCAATGGTCCTTTTCCTTTTAACGACCGCGGTGGGGTTCACGAACGGGCGGTAAACGTCGTGTGTCGGATTTGGGAAAGCCCACTCCGGCCGTACCAACAGCGGGTCCGCGACCAACTCAATCGCGCCTCCCGACCGCGCCACCGCGGCGTTTATGGCGTCGGCGTCCGCTTGCGAAACCGACCCCAACAAAGCCGCGTCCCACAACACGAACATCACAAACGGAATCGCGGTGCCCACCACGAGCGCTTTTTTGGTTTTCGCCACGTCGCCTTCCAGTTGCGTCGCGACGACCGGTATTATGTTGTGAAACACGAACGCCAACGCGATGACGGGAATGGTGTTCGGCACGCGTTCCCAATCCCCGCGCGCGAAGTTTGCGATATCCGCCGAGGAACCGGCGAGGCCCAAAAGCGGCAGAAACAGCGCCAGCACGCACACCACTAACGCCGAGTTGAACGTCTCTAGTTTCGTGGGACTCAGTTTGAACAAAACGCACCCTGGTGAAAGACGCAAAGTGGTTAACGTCTTGTGTGGGCAAACAGTGCGCCTGGATTTGGGAAACGCGGCGCGTACCGAACGAAATCGCGTACAACGCGGACGCTACCGCGTTTGGAATTCGTAACTCGGTCGGTAATGCGTTTCCGATCAACTCCCCCGCGCGTGCGATGTACGCCACAAGCAACGCGTAGTGAATGAACACGTACGCACACCACGCGAAGCGGACGCCGTTTACCCCGAGGGTTCGGTCCGCCATCGTGACTATTGACGCGCCTTTGGAACCGGTTTCGCGCATCACCGATACGTTTACTTCCAACACGAGAAAACCAGTCGCGAGCATGTAGCACCAGCACACCACCAGCGCGGTGGTGCTCGGAACGAACCCGCTGCTCTGGCACACCGCGGGTAGTGCGAGCATACCCGCACCCACCGTGGTCCCGGCGACAAGCGCGATCGCGCCTGGCAGGGAACCGGGTTCGGGAACCATCCGCGGTGCGTCGTTATCTCCGCTTTTCGACGTCCCGATGTTGCTCCAAAGACGTTCGGAGCCATCAGCCATCAGGTCCCCCGTCGTGTTTCCGTTGTCGCGGTTCGGTTCCTCCGTCATCGTCGTCTGTTTTCTTATCACGGTCGTGTCGGTGTCCTCACGGAGAGCGGACGACACGCCAAGCCTGTGTTTTCCGAGTGCCAAGCCAGCGCGACCGGACCCGTTTCTTCCATTGCTTCGTTTCGTCGTTCCACGTTCGGTTCCCGAAATCGAACACATCGATGGGCGACGACGCGCGGTTGTCACTGCGCTTGTTGTGGGTAGTAGAGTCACCCGACTCAACACAAGTGTCTCCATGGCGACGCGCGCGCGGTTTCCCAATAGGAACGCGGCGGCGCGGGAGGAACTGAGCAAGGAAAGGACAGGACGCGACCTTGGGTGTGGCCAAGGGACGTGCCAGGTGGCACGAGCTGATTAAAATCTGGGAACGAACGAATTCACATCATCAGGCGCGGAGGGACGACCCGCGACCGTTCGGTGGTCCTGGTTCGTCAAGAATGGCCACCCCGACCTACGCCCCCGCGGTTGAACAGCGACACATTCCCGGTCGAGGCGTCGGGCTAGTCGCGACGAGAAACATCGCCGCGGGCGAGTGCGTTGTTCGCGAACGGGCCGTGGTGTGCGGCACGTCCGCGGCGTTTGCAGATGAGGCCTGCGCCAGGTGCCTTTCCTTCGCCGCCCCAGACGGCGGGCCGTTGTTCACGTGCGCCGTTTGCGGTTTGGGAAAGCTGTGCGGAGGCGACCTTTGCGCCTGGACTGGTGCGCCGCACGGCAAGGTGGCTTGTTTCACCGAAGGATGTGCACAAGGGTTACCCGCGGCGGATGTGGAGCGCCTGCGATTCCTGGCGCACTGTCAGGATTTGCGGTTCACGAAAACCCCCGAGAGTTTCGCGAGGCTCGCGGCGATAGACGGCTTGTGCCCAGTCATTGCCAATGACGGGACGGGAATAGACGAAAGAGAACACACCGCCGCAGGACGGCTGCAGCCCATGTTACAACAAGCCGTCGCACGTTGCTTAGCAGGATCGCAAGTCGCACCACCGAACGACGCCGCGCGAGGACAAGACAGCGCAGAATTCGCATTCAATCAATTCACAACCGCGACGTTGTTATCCAAGGAAACCAAAAACGCGTTTGGCGCTATGGCGCCGCGGGATTCCGTGACGGGTGACCGACGGGTCCGGGGAGGCGCGCTGTACAACCTGGCGTCAAGGGTGAACCACGACTGCTTTCCGAACACGGTGCGGTTTGATAATTTCGACGGGACCCTGAATGACGGTTCGCAGTTTTTTAATGACGGGTTTGAGGCGATGGGAACGACTGCCAATACTTTTGGAAACGCGAGCTCGCCTGATTTGCAACACTTTGGCAACGCGCCTGATGAGCTTCGGCTTTACGCGCTTGATAAAATTAGCGCCGGTACCGAAATCACCATGAGTTACCTACCCGTCACCGAGCCGCTCGCGCGGCGACGTCGACGTTTGAGAAACACGTTCGTTTTCGACTGTACATGTGAGAGGTGTGCGCTTGAGACGCAATGGGCCATCGCCGACGGCGATCGAGTAGGGAATTGTGACGAGGAGTTTCAATTACATTCAGGCACGTATTTGCATTTCCCAAATCCCAATACTGTTTGCCCATACAAGACTGACACTTTTCTTTTTACAATTTAGCCGGCTTGGCGGAGGACCAAATTCAAAACAAGTTGGACGACGAGGACGACGCTAGGGTTGCGAATCTGACAGAACACGAGTTAAACGTAAGAGCCGAACGCATTCCACCCGAGTACGCGGTGTGGATGCTTCGCAACGTCTGTCCATTGGAGGAGTGCGGCGGGACTTTGGCGCCGCCGAACCAACGCGCGACGCACATGACGTGCAACGCGTGCGGGCACAAGCGAACGGACGAGGCGTTCTTTGCCGCGCTGCAGGAGGGAGGGTGACCGTCGTACACGTAACGTGCTTTTAATAGGTTTCGTAACGTCTTTAAATAGGTGTAATAGGTAGCTAGTGTTAATACCGAGATGAGTCGAGTCATTAGTATTTTTTTTCTTCACTTTCCCGACCCGCCACGTCCCTGTCCCACGCCTCCAACTCCGATTGCGTACCGCTCTCGGGCATATCGAGCCCCACGTACCTCGCCGTGGACGCGGCTTTCTTCAGTTGTTCCCGTTCCTTTTCAAGTGAGTGCCCGTACTCAAACAGCATGTGCTTGTGGTGGTGCACCGCGTTTACCAGTAACGCGTACTCGTTCGCGGCTTTCAGTTTCATCAGGTGCAGGTCGTCTGCAATTGTTGCTTTGCGGACCGCCCTTTGCGAACCTGCTTCAACGCCGTCTTGTCGAAACACCGAACGGACGTGATCTCTCCAAATCGGCACGAACGCGGGTTCCGTTTTGCCAGGGTCACTGATGTGTCTGTTCACCGCGCGCAGCACGTTCCGGAACGCCGCGCGCGTGGCGCACGCGTCCGCGCGTAACATGGACGCGGTGGCTGTGCGTGTGGAAGGGCGCACCCCGCGCACGAATTGGTGACGAAACTCGGTCAACACGAAAGAGCGACGAATAACGTGACTCACTACAGACATTTTTGTTGAACCTTCGGCAACTTCGCGGCGCGCGGGGGCATCGTGCGTCCCGTACCTCAGCGAAGACGCGTGACGCGTTTCAAGGCACCTACGTCACCGGGCTCATCAACCGCGTGGTTGAACCGTCAAATGGACACCACCCCGAGCAACGACAAAGACCAGCTTTCCCTGCAGGATGGGATCAACCTGAAGCTGGTGCAGAGCGGGGAACGCGAACGTTTGAAGCAGTTACTGCGTGAACGGCTGGTGGAGTGCGGGTGGAGAGACGAGCTGAAGGAACAGTGCAAGCGGATTGTTAAGGAACGGGGGTTCGAAAACATCACCACTGATGAGCTGGCGGATGAAATCACCCCGGTGGGAAGGGCGACCGTGCCGGATGCGGTCAAGGCGGAGATTATGTTTTCCATTCGGAAGTTTCTTGACGCGTAAAAAGGGACTACTTTTTTTCGGCACACAACGAGTTCAACGAGCTAAAGAAGTAGTCGATTAAATCCTAGCCAGCGCTTCCACGTGTAACCACACTGTACAAAACGTAAACAAATGTTCACGCACCTTACGTGACCCGGACCCTGATCCTGCGAGCCGTGACGGTAAGCAATCGAGGGTAGCGAAAGGCGGGACGCGCGCGGCGGTAATACAGCGCTCGTCGTTTGATAAAAAAACACCCGTCAAACTAGCTAAGAGCTCACATGACGACGCACTCGGGGGGAGCCCCGCCCGGTGCACCCGGTGCCCCTTTTCCGCCGCCTGCTTTCCCTAAACCCATCCCCCCCATACCCTTCGGGCCGTCACCGTTTCCTGAGTCACCACCACCCAAGGCGCCCCCCCACATATTCGGCATCCCTGAGATGAATAAAAGAAAGTGTCAGTCTTGTACGGGCAAGCAGTCGGAGGGATTTGGGTTGGGAAATACGTACCGTTCGCGCCGAGCGTCATCCCCTTGGCGTTCGCCATCTCGTTCATTATCTCATCAGGCGGGTTCCCGAAGGCTTGCATTTCTAGCGTTTGGAGAAACAAAGTGTCAGTCCCGAGCCCGAGTCGGCGAGTGTGGGTTCGTACGTAACGTTGCCAGTACGCCAGTAAAAAGTTACGGGTGTGTTACGGGTAGAGTTACGGATCCGTAGTGTAAATTTTTCGGGTACTGGTAACTGCGTCCGTACGTCACGATCTGCGTACGTCAATTGTAGTGCGTTCGAAGAGGGGCGGTACACAGGTGTGTGTCGGATTTGGGAAAGGTGCGCGCGCGTACCTTGCAGCAGCGTGACGATCACGCCGTGCTCCACGGCGTCGTCCTCGAAAGCCGCGATGATAGCCCTGATTGTTACACGAAAAAGTGTCAGTCTCGTATGAGCAATCAGGGAGGCGGAATGTGTATTTTTGGGAAATACTTACCGGGTTTTCACTAGCTGACTTTCGTACCGCGCGAGTTCGTCGTCGGGAATCTTCTTGCCGTGTTTCTTCAACCACGGCGGGTACTTCTGCGCGATTTCCTTCATGGGTTCGTACAGCACGTCTTTCGATAATAAGTGCTGCAGCATGGTGTCCATCACGGACTGCATCCCCCCGTCTGTGCCGCCCGCCCCGGACATGGCTTCGATCATCTTTTTCATACCCGCTTGTTCCGCTGACAGGGATTTCGTGCTGCCATCCGGGTTTGTCGTCGCGCCTTCGCCACCGGCTTGGCCGCTCAACATAGCAATAGTCTCCGCCATGCTCGCCTGCGCCTGTTGCTGGTCCTCCGGCCCAGGCGCCGGGATGTCTTTGAACATCTGCGTCATCTGCTCGTTGAACACCTTCATTTGCTGTTCGAACGCCAAGGCTTGCTGTTGCGCAGCGGCGGGGGTCTGTGCCCCGGGAGCCCACGGGTTGTGGCCGCCTCCCTGCAATCCGCCGGGCGCTCCCATGCCGCTTCCCATCAAATCCGCAAACGGATCGCCCCCCCCCGCCCCGAACCCCATGCCTCCGCCGTACGGGTTCATGCCGCCCATACCGCCCATAGCACCGAATTGGTCGAAAGCGGAAGACCCTCCACCTCCAACTCCACCTCCACCTCCTGCTTTTTTCTTTTTCTTTTTCGAGGTGGTGGGCGCGAGCGTGGCCCCCGCTAAACCGGCGGGCGGTTTCTTTTCCTGTTTAGGCAACGCCATGCCCCCCAGCCCGTCGACCGGTTTCTTCGAAGAAGAACTTTTGGGTTTGGATCTGTGGACATGTGTTCCGGGGTTCGTGTCAGGACACGAAAGGGATGAGGGCGTTCGCGAACATGGGTGGGAACGTCGGTGATGACGGAAAATAAAAAACAACATCGATTCGGTCGGGAGATCGAGATTCTTCGCAAAGGTCGTGTGTCTAATCCTCGAACGAACACGTACCCGCTCGTCTCCACAAAGTCACCAACGGACGCGTCCAGCAGCGCTTCGGTGGTTTTGTCCATTTCGCGTGGACACTGGGCTGCGCCGGGAAGAGTGCGAGAGGGTTTGACGGGACATCAGATGCGGTTTTTTGCCAGGTTTTTCACTTTTTCTGCAAAAATCGCTTCGACGTACCAGTATCTGCGATCGTCGTTCTCAACGCCGCCGATCGCGAACGCACACACCAACGCGCGCCCGTCGCACATCTCATTCGGCGTAGGGTTCGTTTAGCTAGCACCTTTAGAAGAGAGCGGAGATGGCGTGCACCGCGTGTGGTTTGTTGAGTGCGAGGATTGGGTCGCCGCGACCGAGTCGTCGTGCGTCGACGTCTTCGTTAAATGTGTCAGCCCCCAAACGCCGATCTCTGGTCGCGAAAGCGAGCCTCGGTGAGCCTACACACGGTCAAGGGTCGTCGAGCGACGGTGTGGTGACCACTACATCCACCCGCCGAGGCGCGTTGTTCGGGATCGCGGCAGCCGGCGCGCTTTGGCAATCCACGAAGCCGGCGTTCGCGGAGGACGGGATGGCGCTGGAGCGATTGAAAGCCAGCGAGTTTTCGTCATCAGGAACGAAAGAAACTTCAGACACGGTTGACATGGTTCCCGAGGTTCCAGTTGAAACAGTTCCTGAAATAGACACACCAAAACTCATGAAACCCGTGCCTCCGGTGCGATACAAAGGCACGAACTGGAGCGTTATTTGCCCCGGGTCGTACGAACGAAAATCGACCGAGAAACCGCGGCGCGTCTACGAACAACGCGGCGATTGCGAACCCAACTGCCGGGATTTACAAGGCGCGTGTTGTTGGGGCTTTCCCGAATCCGGGGACACGCTGTTTTACCTCTAACGCGCCTGTGACTGTTCCGACCGATTACGGTGACTGTTCGGACTGAATACGGTGACTGTTGTCCATACATTGTCCAATACGCGTCCAACACGCGCCCAACAAATGGACTGACCCTTTTCTTTTGCAATCAAAGCCAAGCGCACGGAAGAGACGCCTCTTGTGGCGCGGTTCGGTAGCTCAGATGACACCCGGGACATCGCGGTTTCCATTCGAGGCGCGAATACGTTGAAACTGACTTTTCTGCAGATCAAAGACGTGACGGAGTTTGGCGAGGCCACGGAGGCGGCGCCTCTGTTCATCCCGCCTGACGCGAAACTACTCAACGTCACCACGCGATCGGCACCCGCGGGTACCCCGAGCGGGGACAACGTGGATAAGGCGTACTACACGTACGACTTCACCTTTGGAAATGCACGAGTTCTTTTAACTGCATCCGTGGAATCAGGGAACGTGTATTTGCTCGGGTGTACTTCATCGTTAGACGCTTGGGACGACTCCAAAACCGGGTTCGAGCGCGCGGCGCGGAGCTTCCGGGTGGGGAGCGAACCGGTGGTGTTGCCGACGACGAACGCGATTGAAACGAGTGACGCGAAGGATGTCAACCTGCCCAACAAAAACAACAAACCAAAGGAAACCATGAACTGCAAAGGGCCGCTGCCAATGTTCTGTAGCGTGGAGGCGGATTGATTAAGTAAATGGGGGGCTTGTGTCGGATGCGCGGAGGTAGCAGAGGTGAGTGTACTTCTGGAGGTAGGGAGGGCAACTTATTAATGCAGTGAATGTCGGTATTACAAACATTTACTAGTCTAGGGAGGCATCGTCACTCCCGATGCCAATACCCGAAGTATAAATAGACTCTCCAGTGCAATATTCATTCACAATCCATCACACATACTGAAAGTGAAAGGTATTTAATTCAGCGAAATCAATTTAACAATCTATCCTAAACCACCATCCATCTACCGCCATCCCCCCCCGTTCCGCCCCCCCCCCCGTGTGAAGTCGAACGCCGCAGCGCCGTGCGTGAACCCCGCGGTATCTGGAACACCAGCGCCTTCCAATGGAACCAACCCCGGCCCTAACCCGCTCGCGCTGTCCTTACCGGCGTGCTCGTTTGCTCGGCGTTGTGAAAAAAATCCATCTGACGCGAATTCTTGTTTTGGAACGTACCCATCACCTATTCCCGTGCGACTAGTTCTCCCCGCGTGCCCGTCATCCACCTTCATTCCGTCGAACATCCCCTCGCCAACCGCGGTCATGTGCTTCACTACCTCAAGGGGAAGAAAAGCGTCGCGGGCAGATGCCCGTTCCGGCGCGTTTTCAGGGGCGCCGCGTCTTTCAATGTAAAAGAAAAGTGTCAGTCTTCCGTAATGTGAGTTGTATGGGTGTACTATATGAGCAAACAGTCTACTTGCAATGTACGTAGTTGTAACAGGTGTTACTAGTAGTACACTAGAAACAGTCACAGAGGGGCAGTAAACAGTGTTGGGATTTATTGGGAAATACAACACGTACCTTTGCAAGAAATCTTCCCGAATCGGTCTGCGATTTTCGTACCTCACGAGTTTCCTTTCCTCAAAATCAGTCGCCTCTTTCGGTCGCATCGGCAAGAGCTTCGGGCCGCGAACCAGTGCGTTTTCCGTGACAAGCGTGGCTTGCTTGTCATACACTTCACCGGTAATCGGGTTGTACCCGGCGCGGTCGCGGTTTTTAGCGATGAAGTCTCTTCGGGTTTCGATGTACGTTTTTCGGTCCGACTCGTGCAACCGCTTCGTCTCGGCTAAATGTTCCTCGTGCTCTCGCGTGTCACGGTGCATCGCGGACTCCGGTTTGTTTGGTTTCCCTCGTCTCACCCAGCCCAGTTTAACTGGCCTGTCTGTAGGGTCGAGGGGCATGGCCATGTTCCGCCCCACGTTCGGCGCAGAAGGGCCTTCGCCTTTTTGCCAGTCGTACTCGGAAGATTGCGCATCTGATTGACTCGGGGCGACTTCGCGTTTGCGCGAGTACGGAACCGTGTCTCGCTCGTACACCACGTGTGGGGCGTCGTTTGGGGCCCACAGAACCATTGTGGAGTGGGTGTGGTTGGTGAATCTCCGGACCGCGCGACACCGACGCTCGGGGAGAGTGTTGAAGAGGTCAACGAGTCGGTCATTGTTCAATTCGTTGAAAGTCAGACGACTGTCCGAGATTGCTGCCGAAAATTATTTCAGAAGACAGAAAAGGCTCTCGCCTCGTGACGTAACGCGCCAAAACTCCAACCTCCCTAAATTCGCCCTACCCCCAGTCCATGTCATCGAACGCGTCGTACGCCCTACTCTCGGTGACGGACTTCTCCGAGGTAACACCCCCGTCCATGACCGTCCACCCGCCGGCGTTTCGGTTGTCCGCCGCCGTTCGCTCGGCCAACCGTTTGTTCACCCGCTCAGCGCGCTCCGCCGGCGACAACATCGTGATCAGCTCTGTTGGATTTTCCGCGTTCGCTTTTTCCAAAGCCTCCCTCGCTTCCTCCGCTATTCGTCTATACGCCACCGACGCTAAAAATGTGGTCTCCGCGGTCGCGGTTTGTCGCCGTCGACGCGCCTCTCCTTTCTGTCGGTTTTCTATCGAGGTCACTTTTACGTTTTCATTCTTAAACGCATCGCCCGCGACCCCCGGCATGTACGCCTCCACCAGCCGGTTGTTGTTCACGTGTGTCTGTTCCAGCGCGATTTCGTCGCCCAACTTGATCAACTTCGCCAGGGTGACTTTTCGAGAATCCGCGTCTTGACCTGTTGTTTCTTCACCACTAAACCCCGGCAGCGTTTGTCGCCGGCGAGGGTTCGCGAAGAGCGCTTCGGTCAGGGAAACGTTTTGTGTTCGTTTTCGCGAGTCGCGACTCCGGAGGGAATCATTCTCACAATTCGTGCCGGTGAACGTTTTCGTCCACCGCAACACCGCGTCGTCCACTGTTTTCGCGTGTATGGCTCCGAAAAAGTCCACCGATTTCTGTAAAGGGAAGTGGTCCACTAACGTCACCGCGTCGGTTCGTGACAATCCGCACTCCGTAAACGTCGCGAACACGACCTCGCAAATTTCGTCGTGGTTCGGCGCCCAACAAAACTTATCCATGCGTCCGTCTCGGAGCAGAGGCGCGTACAGGGTGGACAGGTCGTTCCCGGTGACTATAATAGGGACTCTTCGGAGGGGGTTTTCGTTTTGCGCGTAATCGCCGGTGCCGCCGACGCTGACCCGGTCGGGGTGGTCGCAGATGTTCATCAGCGTCCCTATGACCATCTGCGAGTTCACCGTGTTTTGTGTGTTTTTAAAGAACCCGGCGCCCGCGTCGACGTCGTTTATGACCAAGCAAGTCAGCGCTCCAGAGTTTGCCGAGGTTTGGGAGGCGGTTACGTAACGTTCTCGAATGGTACGCCCAGGGACACCCGCGAGTTGGTCCTCCAACTCACCCGCGCTCATAACGACGCAATTGGCGCCGAGCGCGCGCAAACACAACTCCACGTTGAAGCTCTTCCCGCACCCTTTCGGGCCCCAGATTCCCAGTATCAAAGGTACTTCGCAAACGAGAGGAACCTGACCACCCTTCCACGGCCCGTTGGCATCAGCCAAAGCGTTCTTCGCGATGTGCAGCGCGACTTTGTCCAGGAACCGGGGCGGCACGTGGTGTCCGTCTATTTTTATGTTTTTCAGTTGTCGCACAGTTGGTCGGTACCGAAGCTCTCCCGATGCGAGGTCCGAATCCGCGCCTAGGTTGAACTTCGTGTTTGCGGTACCTGCGAACACGTCGTCTATCATTCCGTTTCGCGCGCCGACCTCAGTGGAAACGGAGGCGCTGCGGTCACCCAGCGCGAACAGGTAGTCCTCGCCGGCCCGTCCAAAGCGCTCGACATCTTTCCACGATGATGACGAGGATCGCCCGTTTGTCGATGCCGTTTCGTCCTCGCCGCGCGTCGCTCGCGCCCGCGGTAAAGGTCGCGGTCGTCCCACACGGCGCTTTCCGGGACAACTCGCCGGTGCCGCAACCCAAGTGCACGCAACCGGCCACGCCATACCGCCGGTGACCCGACACGCCCACGCACAAGCGCGACTCGCAGTGTCGTCATCTTCGCGGGTGCCCAAATACTTTTCGTCGAAAATCATTGCAGGCACGTCACCTCAGTGCTTCGCCACACGGTCTGCGCGCGTCCCGTGTCTCCGCGCCGTGTCGGTTTTTATGCGGGTGCGAGATGCGCGTCTCGGCGTCGGCGCTGGTCGTGCCCTGTTGCTCTATGTCGCGTTCGCGTGCTTGGTTTGTTCAGCAGGCGGCACTTCATCCGCATCGGACGTACCAATCGAAACCGCCCCGACTCTGCTGATTTCGTTCGACGGGTTCAGAGCGTCGTATCTGGACGCACAGGACGAACGTGCCATCCCCGAGCTCACGGCGCTTTGGCGAGCGGGCGTTCGCGCGAGCTTAAGGCCCAGGTTCATCTCGAAAACATTTCCCAATCACCACACCCTGGTCACGGGGTTGAACGAAAACACACACGGCATCGTGGCGAACCGGTTTTTCGATCCGGATTTAAACAAAAGCTTCACCACCGCGTCTACGGAGAGTTTCTGGTGGACGAAAGGCGAGCCTTTGTGGGTCACCGCGAAGCGAGACGGACGTGATACCCGGGTGTACTACTGGCCCGGCAGCGCATCACAAATGAAAGACAAAAGGCCGAACGAGTGGTTTCCGTACGTGGACGATACCGAGGAAAATTTATTCACGACCAGGATCGGTGTTGTTGCGGAGTGGTTGGTAGACGCGCACCGTGGTGCGAAAACACACAACCCAAACGCATCCACAAACGGAACAAACAAACACCCTTTCTTCGCGATGTACTTCGAGGAACCAGACGCGTCCGGACACAAACACGGGCCGTTTGGGGGGGTTACCAAACAATCGGTACGGGACGTGGACACCGCGCTCGGGAAGTTGCGACGAAGAGTGGGCGACGAGGTTTGGGAAGGCACGAACGTCGTAATCGTCAGCGACCACGGCATGTCCGAACTCTCTCCCGACCGGGTCGTTTTTCTTCACGACACACCGTGCGGATTGCCCTTCGAAAAGGTACACGTGGAAGGCTCGGATGTGGTGATGCACGTGTGGCCGTTGGGCGGGTCTGGAAAAAGTTATCCCGTTTCGGCCGACCAGGCGCCGCTGTGGTTCGACGCGGATAAACTCGCGAGTCAAATAAATAACTGTCACCCCCACGTCAACGCGTGGACGCGCGATTCGGTGCCCACGAAATTCGCATACGGGGGTAACAAACGGGTCGGGCCGGTGGTTGTCGCGGCGGATGACGGGTGGACGCTTTGTGGCGTCAACGCGAGTGGTGGAGGTTCGAATAACCAGACTAATGAGACGTACGCGCACGAACGGGATTGGTCGACGGAACACGCACACTGCGTAGCGTCCCTCGCCGCGTCGTCGGGACACCGAGGCGCGCACGGATTTGACAACGACGCCGTGTCCATGCGCGCCGTTTTCATAGCGAGCGGCCCTTCGTTCCGTAAAGACGGCGCCCGGTTGGTTGGCGATTTTTTGAATCGCGACGGAGTTTCAGGGTTGACCGGCGCGGACGCGAACGCGAATCAATTTTCAGAGCGCGACGCGGCGAATGATTTCAACCGCGCCGCTTCTTTTTGGGAGCCAAAGACGTTCGCGTTTAACAACACCGCGGTGTTCCCGATTTTAGCCGCCGCGCTGGGGATTCCTTTGGATCCGTCCCTGAACTTGGCGGATGGGTACCCCCCTCCCACAATCGACGGAGTGTTGAGTCCCGAGTTGAGCGCCTTCCTGTTCTCGACAAGGGTGGGTACGCGAAACGGCGACGAAGGCTCCGACGAGGACGAGAAGAACAGCGCGGCGTCGCCGTTCCTCCTGTTCGCGGTCCCCGCGTTTTTCTCGTTCATAGTGGTGAACCTTGCCGAACGGTACGCCTGCACGCGGTGGCCGTTTGCGGGAAAAGGCGTGCCGACGTTGGCTGGCGATACCGACGAAACGGTGATACAGCTTGAGGGTACTACGCGAGGTTGTTGAAACGTACGTGTCGAGGACGCGTACGCGTTATTTTCCGAATTTTCAATTTTGCCAATCTAGCTATCCGTCCACGTGACCGGCCCGTTGTCTTTCCACACCCCCGGCTTGGCCCGCGGTTTCCCATCCGGAGTGAACTCGTTGTTGTACTTCCGGAACCCGCCTTGCAGGTCTAACAGGTTTGTAGGTGGCCAGCCGTCCGCCACGAGAAGCGCGACGGCTTTTTCCGACCGCGCGCCCGATAAACACCCGACCACGAACGTTTGCGACTTTCCCGGGAACGCACGATTCACATCATTCACGAACCCCTTCAAAGGCTGCGGGCCGTTCGGGGTCATGTCCGCGACCGGGATGTTCACCGCGTCAACGACGTGTTGTTCGTGGAACTCCTTCGACGTGCGCACGTCCAGGTACACGAAGCCACCAGGCTTACCCTTACCACCGCCGTCCCCGAAAAGAAGCTCCCGGGCTTCTTCAACCGTCACCGAAACCGCGCTTGTCATCGTGACCGATGTGCGGTTGCGATGACTGGGCGCTGCGGGTTTCTGTGCGCGCGCAGCGCGGAAACGTGACACCGCGCCCAAGTGGGCGCTGCCGAGCCGCACGGCGGAGAGAAACGCAAGGGAGGGCATCGGGGCTGTGCGCCGAAGAGTGAGACGAATGCATGGACGAAAAGTTTCGTCATAAAAAAGCTGACGTGTTTCTTTCGGTTTCGAGATCGCCGGCACCGCAGAACCCCCAACTCGTGCCCACGATGTCGCTCCGCCGCGTGACGCGCGTTTTGCCCGAGCTCACACGGGTTTCGTTACGAGAAACCGCGCGTGTTGCTTCACCCAGCTCTTGTATATCCGCGCTCCCCAAGAACCTCGCCCCGTGGTCACGACAGATGCATCACGTAGGGAAAGGATCTCTCGTCGCGGGCGTCGCGAAGCAAGGCTCTTTGTTTTCAGATCGCGCGTTCAGCAACAGTAACAACCGAGCTGACAACACCATCGCGCACTCCCCGGTGTGTTCCTTCTCCACGGCTCCCACCGAGCTCGTGTTCCACCGCGCCGCGGACGAGATGCTGAACAACTTACAAGACCGGGTCGAAACGTGGGGCGAGTCCAGTTCGTTTCAGGATTTCGACTTCAACGCCGAAGCCGGGGTGGTCACGATTTCCCTGGGCGACGACCACGGGACCTACGTGATTAACAAACAAGGCCCGAACAAACAAATCTGGATGAGTTCGCCGTTCAGCGGACCACTGCGGTTTGACTACGACTTGGTGACCAAAACGTGGATATACCAGCGGGACGGAAGCTTTTTGCACCAAACCCTGGCGAACGAGCTCGTCGCGGCGGGGGGCGGGGTTTTGGACCTTGGCGGGCTGAACGAATGATGGGTTGTTTAACTCGAGGAGTAACTCAAGCAAGGCCAAAAATGCCGGTTGATTGAAGACGCGAACGTTCGCCAAAGAACGTATAATAAAGGTGCGAGATGCCCGTGCCCCGAATAAAACGAGTGTTTAGACACACAACGTGTGAATCGAACTGGAACGTTTTCAAGGAATCTGTTGAACTGTATCCTGATAAAGCCCGTAGGGCGGCTTACTGGAGCCCTCGAGCTTTACTTTTACTAAAAAATAACTAATCCCTATAGCGCTGAACTCGCCTTAAAGTTCCGGCTCCTCCGCTCTCCTCCCCTCGATGCCTTGCCAAACCTCTTTGTCCGCGTAGAACACGCACGGGTTTCGGTATTTTTCGTGGATTTTGTCCACCGCTTTTTTCAGGGCATCAGGGAGATCAAGCAACGCGGCGCCGACGCACTCCTCCACCTGCCGCACCGTGGTGGTGCCGATAATCACGCTGGCGTTGCACACGCGGCCGATGGCCCAGGCCAGGGATAACTCGGTGGGCGTGATGTTCCACTCCTCGGCGAGTTCGACTACTTCTTTCGTGGCCTGCATCGCGAGCGTGGCGCCGTACCTCGGCTGGAACGAAGACGATACCCGGTGTCTGCATTTATCAATAGGTCTTTCGTCCGCGTCTTTTTGCGCGTACTCGGGTTTACTGTTTTCGAAGTACTTCCCCGTCAGCACGCCGCCACAAAGCGCGCCGTAGGGAAGGCCAACCATTCCGAACCGGTAAGCCGCTTCGTAGGTATCCTCTTCGTAGGTTTGGTTTAAAATGGAAAAGTCGTTCTGGCACGACACGGGTAGCGGGCAACCAAGTTTTAAGCACGTCATGCAAAGCATGGTGATGCCGAAGGCGTTTTCGTTGGACACGCCCCAGTGTTTGATTTTTTCCGCGTCGATAAGTTCCTTGATCGACGACACGGTCCGCTCGAAGTCCTCGACCTCACCGGTGTCATGAAACTTCGCGAACCGGTTATCTCCGCCCGGCATGAACGTGGGAGTGCTCATAATAGGCACGTCCCGTGAAGGCCAGTGGATCTGGAACAAGTCGATGTACTCGCATCCCATCCTCTTTAGGCTCTGGTCACAGGACCAGTGCATGATTTCGCTGTCGTACCCGTGAGGAGTGCCGCCCTTGCGCTCAGGGTGTTCGCTCCCGATGTGCGACGGGTTGATTTTTGTGGCGATGTAGATGTCTTGCCTTTTTAAGGTTCCGTCTTCCGTTCGCTTTTTAAGCCAGTTCCCGATCCACCGCTCGGTGGTCGCGCCATAGTTCCAACCAACGGGGTACAACTCCGCGGTGTCCAGAAAATTGACCCCCAAAGACCTGCGCTTGTCAAAGAAAAAGGTCAGTCTTTCGTAATGTCAGCAGTACACTTGGTACAGCTGGTGTCTAAAGTCTAAGACTAGTGTCTTCCGAGTCAGACTAGGTCTAGAGACAACTAGACACGTGTGCGAGCAAACAGTCACCCGTAATCGAGCCGAACAGTCGTTGAATTTGGGAAAGGCCAACACGTACCACAACTTATCAAGCTGATCGTGCGCGTCATCTTCCTTGTCGTTGAACGAACCCCAGGTCATCGTACCACCGCAAACCTCGGTGACCATCATGTCGCTGGTGCCGAACCTGACTTTGCGCAATGACTCGCGTCTCGGGACGGTCTTTTCGGACATGGTCTCGGATCGGGGAGGGAGGGAGGACGCCGCGCGAGGAGGAGTGAAGCGATCGATCATCGGTCGACAATCGAAAAAGTATAGCGCGACGAAGCGTCGTCGGCTTCTTCTTTCTTCGCCGACTTTCGGATTGGGAAAAGTGTTCTTTTTCGCGCGAGCAGGCTGAGTCAGCGCCTTGCAATCGCCGCGCGACCGGCCACTGCAACGAGCACGCGCGTCTTCGTGCGCTGCCTTTACACGCTAAAAACCATGTCCGCCTTCACCACGTCCTTGTGCTCGCCCGGACTCGCGGCGAAGAGGTACGCGCGGCGTTAGTTGCGGCCGGTCTCGGTGTGATTCGCATTCGCGGCCGGGTAAAAATCAAACGCTACTCTCTGCCACGCGTCATTCCACCCAATTCGTTGCTGACCCACTGAACCACTCCGGTCTCTTCCTTACCGTCACCTTACAAACCCATCTCGTGACAGCAGCACTACGCTCGGACCGCGCGTTCGCGGCACGCGGGTTCGCGTCTCCGCGGGCGCCAAGGCCTACGGCGGCACTGTGTGCGGTTCCCGTGGATCGACCGATGGCGCTTCGAAATGTTCCACGCAAACAGTACAGTCTCGTCGAGCGGCAATCGGTCTCGGTCTCGGGAGCCTCTTCGCCGCAGGTTCCGCAATCGCGGCGCCCTCACCAACCAACCTGGATGACATGGAGGCGCGGAAAGCTCTCCGTGACGAAATGCTGAAAGCGGCGCGGGCGAAGGCGGCGGCGCAGGCCGCTTCGGAGGCGAAAGCCGCGGCGCCGGCGCTGTGATTTGGTGAACGAGTCGCGAGAATTAGCTGATGCGTTTCACAAAGCGTCTGACGCGATGAAGGCTTGATGACACGAATTGATTGGGTTCATGGTTGACACTAGGTGTCACACCACTTTTCGTGTATGTTCACAAAGCACGAAGCACGCGCCGTGAAGGTTTTAATTATACATCTGAAGACGTCGGCGTCGGTTTCGCCAGTTCAGCTTTTATTCGGGAACCACCGCGAAACAGAATGTGCCCCTCGTTTTCAAGTGACTCACCCGCATTGTGTCGCGCGCGGCGTGTGTTTCCCACCGCGTTTCCCTCGATTCGATCGTGACCACGTGTAACACGCAAACCTGCAGTATACGTACCCTCCGCGGTAGCAGGCACGTGTCCGTTTTTAAAGGCTGCCGTCCCTAAGGGAAGGCTACGCGCGACCCTCGGATCTGAACGCCGTGTGCGACGTCTCAAATTGTTGAGGACAACCCACGTGTTGTCACCGAGGCCTGCGCGGTACGACGACTACAACAAGTTGACCTACTGACGGGGTGCGACACACGGACACACGCAACACAACACAAAACACCTAAACATGGGTTTGTTCACCGGCCGCGAAGTGATGAACCCGAAACCGAGGTCGCGAACGCTGATGGATGCGGTGCGTGATGACGATCGGGGTTTGATAATGGAAACGCTGCAAAATGGGGAAAGCGTGACGCAAAAAAACGCGTACCAACGCACGCCGCTTCACAAAGCCGCTTACTATTCGGGCGATCCGGGGGTTATTTCCGAGTTAATTAAGCAAGGCGCGGATGTAAACGCAGTGGATAAGGGGAACTGGTGCGCGCTTCACTTCTTGGTGAGGAACGCGCACAACGAGAGTTTGAAACTTCTTTTGGACGACGAGAAAACGGGGACCAAAATCGTCCTGACCACCGCGGACAACAAGCACGGGTGGACCCCCGCGCACAGCGCCGCGATTGCGGGAAACGCGGAGGCGATCGTGTTGCTAAAACAAGCGGGCGCGGATTTACATGTTAAAGATAAATCAGGCGCATCCGTGTTTGACTTGATGAAAGAAAACGGAATCGAGTTGTGACGGGGACAGGAACGCGGTGCGGTCGTTCACACGGAACGTAAAAAGTGAAAGAGTCTTGTCTTTCGACTCGGGACGTGATGTGCTGCCTCGATTCGCAACACACAAAGGACCCGGTAGACTCGTAACAGGTAATACGTGTACTACTCGTAACAGATAGTACTCGTACTATTCGTAATAGGTAGGACTCGTAATATTCGTACTACTCGCAACACTCGTGATATTCGTAATAGGTCTAGCTAGACTCGTGATAGGCACGGAATTGTCCGCGCAAACGCGAAACAACCCGAAACAAACCTCTAACAACTATTACTTCGCCAGCAGCATCTTGACCACGGATTTGACGTTGAGTTTCTTCAAGTCCGTGTACGTCTGTCCGCACCCGACGAACATCACGGGCGCGCCCGAGGTGTACACCATGGAAAGCGCGGCGCCGACTTTGTCGTCAACGGTGTCGAACTTCGACAACACGATGCCGTCGATGACTTTGGTTTTCGTGGTAATGGTGGACAGGTCGCTGAGGCGCTCGTTGAACTTGGTTGTGAAACAAAAGTGTCAGTCTTTCGTAATGTGATAGAGTATTTACGGGCGGAAAATCGGCAAAACAGTCTTGGGGGGATTTGGTGAAAGCCCCAAGGCCGTACCTTGGCGAGCTGATCCACGGCGTCGTTGCCCACCAGGGCTTCCCCAACAAACAACACCAAGTCGGGTTGGTTTAAATTAATCAACTTCGAAAGCGCGCGCATCAGGGGTTCGTTGTCCTGCATGCGCCCGGCTGTGTCGACAAGCACGACGTCGATCTTCCCTCTCGCCGCCGCTTTCACGGCCTCGGCGGCGACGTTCGCCGGGTCCTTCTCGTACCCTCGTTCGAACAACGGCACGTCCAAACGCGCGCAGTGCGTGCGCAACTGCTCAACCGCGCCCGCCCGGAAGGTGTCGCAAGCAGCGATCATCACGGATATGTCGTGCTGTTTTAACCAGTACGCGACTTTGGATAAGTTGGTGCTCTTCCCGACGCCGTTCACGCCAACGAAGGTGATGACGTACGGCCGGCCTTGTTCCTTCGCGGAACGCACGTCGCGCAGAATATCAATCGACCTCGTCGGGGTCAGAATTCGTGTCAGCGCTTGTTCCATCGCGATTTTGGTCTTCCTCGCGAGGGACGAAAAGCTTTGCAACTTTTGACCTGGAGAGATAAAAAAGCAAGTGTCAGTCGGTCGTAACGTGTATTACGTAAACAGCCAGGATAATAACCGTCCCTTTGCAGGACGAGTATGGGCAATCGCGGTGTGTGGTACATGGGAAAGCCCCGCACCTTGTAAACTCAAACAAACGCTCTCGCAAAGCTTCTCCGCGATGTCCTCGGCGACGTTTTTGTTCATGAAACTCGTTTTCAAAACGTCCAACACGGGCGAAAGATCGTCCCGCTCCAACGAGGTTTTACCCACCACGTTCCGAACGAGATTGTGTTTGAGCAAACTCGCGAAGAAGGTTTTCTTCGTCGCCTTTTTGGAGCTCGTCGTTTGCGCTACGGATTCAGATTCGTCCTCCCCGGACCCGTCGCTGAACTCCTCGTCGCTGAACTCGACGTCGTCATCGGAATCGACTCGTGACGGTTTTGTGATGTCAACCTTCGCAACCTCTGTCGTTTCAGGCGGCTTGCCTTCACTGAAATCAAGACCCTCCGTGCTTCTCTTGGCGTTTTCACCCGCCCACACGCGCTTTTCCTTGGTTTTTTTGTCCTTGGTTTTTTCTTCTTTTGTGTTTTCGCTGCTCTCGGGCGTATCCTTCCCTACCAAGTTCCCGCTGCTGCTTTTGGACATGCCGTTTCCTCCTCCTTTCTTCGACTTCAGCTTCAGGGAGGCTTTCATTTTGGAAAGGTCGAACGCTTCTGAGGAATCGCTTTTGGTGATTTTGGTAGCGCTCTCCGCGTCCAAATCTGATTCGACAATTTTCGCTTTCCCCGAGGCGTCGTTTTTCTTCTCCGCAAACGCGCGTTTGTCGAACGCTTTGGGTTCGGTTTTCGGTGCGCTTCTCAACGCAGCCGCCGCCTCTTCCTTCTTCAACATTTTCGTGAAAACAACCTCGAACTCGGGGTAGGTCAGTTTGACTAAACTCTTGTCGAAGTGACCCTCCACAAACTGATCCTTGATCGAGTCCAACAAAACATCGACGTACCCCAACCGCAACGTGCTCGGGTACACCGCGACGAACACCAACTGACACATGTTGTGTACTCTCCATCGCAGGGTATACTGGTTGCATCCTGCAGAGTGAGTAAACTCAGCAGCACCTCCCCTTTCTTGCAGCAAACAGTTCTTAACAAGCTCATCAATCGGCGATCCCGTGGGGGTGCCCATCAAACTCCACTGGAAAAGAACCAGACCGCCCTTGGTGAAGATCTGGAAGGAATCGAGCATCGTGGGGTGTGACTTGCGCGTCGTCTCTACTCCTTCGGGGTTCAAATCGCCACGTCGTGTGATACGAAGACTCGCTCGCTACCACGCCTACTGCGTAACTGGTATGCCGCACCGTAGAGCCAGTCGTGAAGTCCCGCTCTGCACCGGCGAAGTGCGGACGGGACCGGATTCATGCCAGCTTTATTTGCACTGCCGGCCCGAAAACGTGAAGACCTTTTGGCACCCTAAATATCGATCGCCCTTCAAACCCGGTGTTCGCGCACTCCGATCTTCACGAAGGCTGGAGCACAACCACGATGAGCGGATACGACCGACGCGGTAGCAGCAGAGATCCGCCACTGGACAGAGGCGGGTACTACGCGCGACAGGGCGATCGGGGATTTGACGGCAGAGGTGACACCCGAGGTCCTGATCCAAACGATAATTACCATCCCCAGTTGCGTCAGGACTACGCGGCGTACCCGCCTCCGCAAGGGCGTCATCCCGCGGATGCGTACCCGCCCCGAGACGGGTACGGCGTCGGGGGGCCGCAGCGCGCGGAGCCGGAGTACGGGAGGTTCGGACCGTACGATCGAGGTGTCGACCGACCGTACGGAGGCCCGCCACCGAACGACCGGTACGGCGGGTACGATCGGAGGGACACTTACGATCGCGGGCCTGTCGCGCCCGGGCTGGGACGAGGCCCGGCGCCTCAGAGCGCATACCCCGCCCCCCCGCCGCAGCGCGATGACGGGTATGGGTACGTTGAAGATCGCGTCCGGGGAGGTGGCCTCTCTGCGCACGACGGGTACGGCGACCGGTACGAACCGCAACGACGCGACCAATATCCCCCGCGACGCGACGTGATGGGCGGCGGTCGCGATCAGGGCTACCAGGATGCGGGCGCGTACCAAGCCGACGACAATCAAGGCGAAGTAGAACACGTCCTGGAGGTCCCCGCGGAGGTTGCGAAGATGGTGATCGGCCAGGGCGGGGTGAACATTAAGAGCTTACAGGAACGAACAGGCGCGCACGTACATATCCACAAACCCGAGCCTGGCGAGCCCGCGGGTGGCTTGCGCGTGGTGAAGGTGCGGGGGGACTTGCGGGCGGTGGACGCCGCGGTGCACGAGCTTCGGGGGAAACTAAGGGACTACGACAACGGCGGGACGCGCGGAGGTGCCCCCGGGGGAGGTATGAACAGCTACCCTGGCGATGACCGTGGAAGACAACAACAACAACAGTACGATGACAGAGCACGAGGTTACCCGGCAGGAAACTACCAAGCCGGCAACGGCTATCAAGGACAAGGAAGCCACCAGCAACAACAACACACGCGCCCCGCACACCAGGTCGAGGTGGACGTGCCGTGTCCTTCCGAGCACCGAGGACTAATCATCGGCAAAGGAGGCGCGAGGGTGTTTAAGCTGGAAACCGAAACGGGGTGTAAGATCCGCACGGTGCGGGACCACCCGTTTATTACCCTGATTGGCACGAAACCCGCGGTGGACAAAGCCAAGTCCCAGATCGAGATGCTGCTGAAGCTGGCTGACTTACCCCCCATGCCGGCTGGTCCGGAAAAAGACACGCCGCCGGCCGTGGAAATCGTCATCCCGGGCGAAGCCATCGGGAAAGTCATGGGCCTCGGCGGGTGCAACATCAAGATCCTGCAGGTACGGCCGGAGGGCGTTTCCCAAATCCCGGACAACGGTTTACACCCCCGTGTTTGACTAATTACGGTGCACTACGGGTCACTCCCACTGGCGTAATCCCGGCTGTTACGAACACGGCACAAACGCGCTGTTTGCGGAGCACAAGTCACGAACCCTAAACCTTACAAGACTGACCCTTTTCTTTTGCGACGTCGCAGTGCCAGACGCAGTGCTACATGGTCTGGGACAAGCTTGAGCGGGTGATGCGTTTGTGGGGCTCTGAAACGATCGTGGGGACGGGTAAGGCCGCGATTGAGGGTGAAATCGCGGAGGCGCTGGCTTTGCGGGACGCACGCGCCGCCGCCGCGTTCGGACGGAAGACCAAGGAGGATTCCGGGAACCGCGTCGGCGCGCCGGGCGCTTCTTCCAACAATTTCCAACAAATACAACAACACCACCACGCTTTTTCGGAAACCATCCCAACCCAAGGCCACGGTGGGCTGATCATTGGCAAGGGAGGCACGAACGCGCGTTCCATGACCGCGCGCACCGGCGCCGCGATCAAGGTTGACCGGAAGAAACAGGAGGTTACGATTTCGGGCGCCACGAAAGACATCGTGACCGCGGGGCTCACGTTGGTCAACGACGTCATCGACAAGGCCGTGCAGAGCAAAACCGGGGGGCTCGGTGCTTCTCCGCCAGCCGAAGCCGCTCCCGTGGAGCTGGCGGCGTGGACGAACATCGAGTCTGCGGATGCGCTGGACGGGTTGGGAGAGGGCAAGCTCGGCGAAGACGGCGAGGCTATCGACGCCGAAGCGGGCAAGGTCGGGGCGTAAACAGTAGACTACTTTCGACGCCACGCATTCACCCCACGAACTAACCACTTCCGTTCGTGATGCACTTTCAACACGTTCATAACTACGTGTAGGCTGTACACCCTGGTCACGGACTGAAGTAACCCCTTCCCGCTAACTACTCCGCCCGCCCCTGCCGAGCGTTGAATTGCCGCGCACGCCTCCGCCTCTGCCGCGACCGCCCCCCATTCTGCGCGGCTTCAGACCGGTCACCAACTCCGCTTCAAGCGCGGCTTCTTTCGCGAAGACGGCAACTTTGCATGGGTCGTTCGTGCGTTCTGCTTCAGCGCTCGCGTCACGTGATTGTTTCAGTTTCAGCTCGGTCGAGGTTTTCGAGACAGCCGCGGCGTTCGCTTCGCCGGCGTCGCAGCACAATCGACACCGCTGTTTCCCAGGGCCTTTCTGAATGAGCTGTTTGTTGGAGAACTCGGTGGGCGGTTTCGATTGCTTGCATTCCGAGCACGCGTGCGTAGCCGTGGTATCAGGGGTATCCGTACCGGATTCCTTCACCCTGAGTTTCGCCATCGTAGACGCCAGCGCTCTTTCCGTCTCCTCCGCAGACGCGGTGCACTGCTTGCACCGCATCGGCTTCGTGGCGTCTTTCCGGTGCTTACTCACCGCGTTCGCGCTGAAATCCACCGCGGGCAGCCGTTTGCGCCCGCATTTCACGCAGTCGAAGCTCCCGTGCCACTGCGACGGGTCGCCGCCGGAAGTGACACCCAGGGAGGTCATCGGGGAGAGGCGCCCCGGTGTGGAGGGACGCCCATCGGTGTCGAGTGCTTTTCCTGATGAATACTGGAAAAAAGTAGTCCGGATTATGAATAAAACTCAAGCACAGCGGCGAAAAAAGGCCAAAAAGGTCACGTTTATCGAAAAAATACCGAAACTTTTCGAGTGCGCCCATCCATGGCCCCAAGCGTCGCGGTGATACGTCACTACCCGGCCTTTGCATGCCACGAAAGTTTCACAGCTTCATTATAACATCCGTAAAGACCCTTTCACGACGCCGCCCCCCGCCCCACGTCTCATATACGATGGTGGTGGCGCGTAGGGATGATAGATTGACAGATACTCGAAACGAAATATGAAAAGAAAGTCAGTTTCTTGTCACGTATACTCGACGTGGCGCGCAGTCTCGCGGTCACAAACCCAAAGCGGGCGCAGAAAAAAGAGGTATGCCAGGGCGTGTATATCATGTAAGACCAGCTAGGCAGAGTTAACCGCCGTGAAGAAGGAATGGGCGGCCGTTATTGCCTATAAGGGTCGCGAGATGCAGGATCTGAAAAATCAACTTTCAAAGGTGTCAGTGATTGCTCGGGCGCCCACGCGGAATGCCGTGCGGGGCGGGGGCTGGGGCGGGGGCGGCGGTGAATTTTACCTCACAAACCCTCGATGCATATATCATATAGTACGATCAACGCAGATGCGATGACTAAAAGCCATGACACGAAGTTTATGGTCATGCCCAAGCGACGCGCGGACCGTTTCAAGGAGATGCTTGAGATCTCCCGAAGCGAGAGCTCTGGCGAAAGAGCGTGCACGTACCCATTAAACGGTCATATTTTTCGGGGTAAATTAGTCACAGACTTTGAACGCACCGATAGTATGCAAACCCTGTCTCTGGAGGGGGCGCTGGCGACGTACACACGCCGTGGTCTGGTGCGGCCGCGGCTTGGTGAAGGACGAAAACTCCGTTTCGGGCGAACCGGGTGTGGCGGCTTTGCGGGGTGACGACGACGTCATCCGACGCGCTGAGAGTGTGCGCGTGCGCCTCGGCGCTTTTAATCGGGGCTTAAACAGTCTGATGGGTTCGAACGCGAGCTCACATCCCGCCTCCGCGACTCGCCAATGTTCACCCGCACGATGGTCGATGAGAAAATTGAAAGATTCGCGTTTAATTGGACGACCGCGAAACGCACTTTTTTCCCAAAAAAGTGATCATTGGAGGTTTTAGACCATTGATTCCTGAGTTAATGGTGTTTTCGCAAGACTAACGTGTCCTTTTTGGCCTTTTTCGCCGCTGTCAAGACCTTTCTCGTAAAAAACGACAAAAGTTGCGAAAAGGAGCCGCGGGACGAAATTGCAGCGATCGAAAGATCGGAGAGTTCACACCTCAGCGGCGCGGCGCGAGTTGGGCGAGTCGCGTGCCGGGTGCCCCTTCGATCCGCGAGCATGGCGACCGACGTGGATGCCATGTCCGTCAGCGAACTCCGAGCGTTCTTGAAGCTTCACCACGCGGACACGTCCACGTGTTTCGAGAAGAGCGATCTTACGAAGCTGGCGAAAAAAGTGCATTCGCGAAATGGATCGCGAGCGGGCGGGAGCGCGGGGGCTTCTTCGTCCGGCTCTAAACCGGCGCGAAAACCAGAAGCGCACGACCCGAACGCGGGCCGTGGTGAGTTCACCGCGAAACAAAAAGACCTGGTGGCGCGTATCACGCGGGTGAAGGATTACTACGAGTTGTTCGGGGTGGCGAAATCGTCGTCGGAGACTGAGATAAAAAAAGCCTACCGAAAACTCGCGCTGCAACTGCACCCGGATAAAAACACCGCCCCCGGCGCGGAGGATGCGTTTAAAAAGACGAACAAGGCGTGGGACGTGCTGAGTGATAAGCACAAAAGAGCCACCTACGATACCTACGGCGCGGACGCGGCGGACGGGCGGGGGGGGGGGGGGGGGGGGGGGGGTAGCCCGTTTGGGGGCGGCGCGGGCGGGAACCCATTCGCCGGATTCGGAGGCGGAGGGATGCCGGGTGGATTTCCAGGCGGCGGCCTCAACGGCGTGAGCCTGGAGGAGATCTTACGGCAATTCCAGACGCAACGAGGTGCGCAACGGGGCGGTGGTGGTCCCGGTGCCGGTGCCGGCGGCGGTTTTCCGAAGTTTGATTTGAAAACAGTCGGCGCTTTGGCGAAAAGCCTCGGGCCGCAAGGCATAATCTACGCCATCCCGCTACTGGCGATGTCGGTGCAAGCCCTGAGTGGCGTACTGGGGCTGGTCATGAGAAACTGGTACGTGCTGTTACTGGTGCCGCTGGTGCCGAAAGAAATGAGACAAAGGGCGGTGATGATGTTGGTGATGTGGTCGCTGTTCGGCGGATCGGGGCTGTTCGCGATGTGACTGAGCGTGGAGCGTAGATTCGATACGATTTATTGTTACAGACCCGGTCTCGATGACTGCCTTCAGTATTAGCAAGTGCTTCTCGATGACTGAGCTCGGTATTAGGAACCGCTCTTCGATGACTGACTTCAGTATTAAAACGCATCGTCTCTATGTTTTCTCTTTCTATTTTGTTATGTCTTGTTTAAATCGTACGTAACGATGTCTTTCACTCGCAATTCCATCGTCACGCGTCCACGCCCGGCGTCCCGACCGGCATCCCCGGGGTTTCGTCGTCCATGGAATCGGTATCGCTTTCCGCCCAGCCGTACAGCTCAAGCAACGGCAGGCACGCGAACTTGTGTTGTAACCGCCAGTCCGCGCTTTGGCACGACCGGCTGCAGTACCGAACCCGGCCGCAGCAGGAGCACCGTCTGAATTCGTGCCGCCGCGTTTCCACGCGCCCGCAAAGAGGGTGCGAACACGAAGTCGTCCCGGGAAGCAACAAATTGCCGCACTCGCCGTACCAGTCCAGGAGGAACTTCTGCGTGCTCGTCTTGGTGAGGTGTTTTGACGCGGCGGTCTTCGCCGCCGCCGCGACTTGCGCCGCGGCGTCGATGGCTTTGGTCAGGGTGTTTATGTCGTTTCGTTTCCGCAACACCTCTTCAACCTCCGCTGCGGCGGCTGAGGCGGCGACAACCGCGACGTCCATACCAACCCCGTTCGCCTGGTCGATCGCGGCGGCTTCTTGTAGCAGTTTTTTTCCCAACACCGCGTCCCGCTCCACGCCGAAACCATCCTGTAAACAGTGCCCCAGCTCCCGCTTCGCCGCGACGGAGTTGAACAGAATGTTACCGCGCACGCAAAGCGCGGCACCCGCTTCCGGGTCCTTGTCCTTCCGCAAACCGCCGCTGCCGTTGAAGTGCATCACGGCCAACACGTGGTGCGCGTCTTCACTGCCGTCCCTCGCCGCGTCCGCGAGCAACTCGGCGCCTGAGATTGTAAAAAGAAAAGTCAGTCTTGTATGGGCAATCAGTCGGCGGAATGTGGTGATTGGAAAACACTTACCTCGCGTGCGGTTGATCGCGTTGTTTTCCGGCGTTTCGTTGGTAACATCAACGCAGTAGAAATTAACACTGCCTACGAAGAACTTGGCGAACACGCTGCCCGCGCGAACGGCGGCGTTGGCGAACGCGGACGCGCCGGCCAGGCGGAGCGAGTCCAAGTCGCACAGGGAACAGATTTCGGAATTGGAGGTCACGTTGGATTTACCATTAGATGCCCGCCAGTCCTTGGCTTTGATCGCGAGAACCTTGTCCCCCGCGTTGGACAACGCCCTCCGGCTCGTGCTCGCGCGCTTGAACCGCGTGGAGCTGTGTAATTGTGTGGTGTGTGGGTGGGGAGGGGGTGGTCAGGGCCGGTTGAAGGAGCACGCGGACCGGGGCGGCGAGTGGCGAAAAAAGAATGGCTTCCGAAAATGGCGTCGCCCTAAAAGCAGGCAACAGCTCACGCCTTCTCGGTTTCCATGAAAAAGAAGGGAGGGGACGTACGTGAGCATGGCGTCGAAGTACTCGCTCGGCTTGGAGTCCGACGCGAGGTGGCCGAAGATCACTTCCAAGACGTGGTCCTGGGGGAGGGCGTGGACGGGGGGGGGTCAGTTGATTTGAAGGGCAACGCGTTTGCGTGCGCGCGTGACGGGGGGCGTCACAAAAAGCACGCTAATGAATGGCGAGGAAACCGAGCGTCAGCGGGGACGGGTGGTGGTGAGTCAAGACGCACCGGCAGGTCATCCACCGTGGTTTTGTTTTGTTTTCGTTCACTCACGCGCCGGCGAGTGTTGTTTACGTGCGGCGCGACGTCGTGACCGCCCCGGGCCGCGCGTTTCGCGGCAACCCCCGGCTCCCCCCGCCCCGCCCCGGCCTCCCACGAGTCCCCCTTCCTTTTATCTCCCACCCGACCATGACTCCCGCCCGGGCGCATTTCAACACAACCCACCGCGGCCGACGACGGCCCGTTTACCCGCGCCGTTTGGGTCGCGCGCACGTCAACGCCAAAACCCAAACCCGAACCCCACTTTCCCCGAGTCACGACACCCATCGGGTCCGTCGACGCCCCGCGAAGGTGTGAGCGGCGGGCGGGGTCGTGTCGTCAGATAAAAAAATCCGAGGTCTTTCCTTCCGAGACACGAAGAGAGCAGGACCCTCCATTTTCTTTCCGGATTTTTCTGAGGGTGTGGGCTTCTATTTAGGTTCTCGTTTTATAAAGACTAATTGCTATGTTAGCAGAATCGATGTCGTCGGATTCTCTTGGCACTGGATGACGCAGCATACGAGCGTTTTCGAGGAAAGCCATCTGCGAAAATTCTGGGAAGCTTCGCAAGAATCGGTGTACGCGATACGAGGGTAACAACAGTGCCCCAAGTGAAAGGGTAGTTGGGATTTGTGAAAGGGTGGTTGGGTCACGTGAAAGGGAGTCGTTTCAACACATAAAAGGCCGCACTCTAATTACTCATACAAAAGGAAACTAAACTACGTCTCCGGTAACTCCACGCCGCTCAGATTGTAAAAAAGAAATGTCAGTCGTGTATGGGCAATCAGTCGGCGGAATGTGGTAAATGGGAAATACTTACCTGGCGCGCGCTTTTTCCAGGAGCTCGGCGTAGGAAACGCCGCGGCGCACCGCGAGTTCGCGAAGCATGCGCTTTGTCATTACGGACTGCTGTTCTTCTTCGGGAGCTTTAATTTGGGCGTTACTTTGGGCGTTACTTTGCGCGTTACGTGTTGCTGCTGTTCGCTCAGGAGGCGAACCACTTGTCTTGGCGTCCTTGATCGCCGGCCGCGAGAACTCGGGGTTGGGCTGGGACGACTTCGGTTCGGAAATGAGTGGGCTCCCTTCCGTTCGCGTCGCGGTCGTGCGCGTCTTTGTCGTATCCGAGGTAATCACCTCATATGTGCGGTCCACACGGTTCGCCCACCGCGTGGGGTCTATTTCCACTTCGCGGCCTTCGATGGCTTCCACGGGGGGGGATTGTTTGGAGGCGTTGGAAGGTTCCGCAAAAGGCGCAACGGGAGGAATCGCGATGACACGAACCTTCTTCGACTTACCCTTCTTCGACTTCGTGACGGTCGCCTCCGGCGCCTCAACCCCGCCCCCAAACCCGTCCCGCATCGCATCACGCACCATCGCCTCCAGCGCATCTCCGTCCGCCCCCGAGGCTTTTTTGATGTCATCCAAATCGAGCTCGAACTTGTTCGCGCCTAAAAAAGAACCCTCCACGTCTTCCAGCGTGGGCCATTCCATAGGGTTTGACGCATCGAACGACGGGTCCCCAGATTCGTCGCGCATCGCCGCCTCCGCCGCCGCCCGCGCCTTGGCTTTCTCCACGTATTTCTGTTTCAGCTTTTCCAAGTGTTGCTCTTTCAGCGAAGCGCGCTCATCCCGGGCTTGAAACGCCGCGGCGGCATCGGCGGCTAAGCCATCTTGCCTCTTAATTTCCCTCAGCACCAGCTCCTGCGGGGACAAGGTCTCGCGTCGCGCCGCGTTTTCGATTTCCCTCACCGCGCGTTCCACGTCCACGTTCTTGATCGCCTCTTTTCGTTTTTTCTCCACCCGCGATTCCAAAACCGCCGCCGCCAGGGCTTCGCCCAGGGTTTTCTCGCAGTTTTCAGACGTGATCACGACGGTTATCAACCGAGGAAGCCCCCGCGCCTCAATGGCGCTTATTATCGTGGCCATCTCCCCTTTGTCCAGCCCCGAAAAAACAACACAACGCTTGCTTCCGTATTCGCCGCCTTTGTTGAACTCGTCTTCCCTCCGAGGAACCTCCCAAGTCGGTTCCTCGATGGCGAGCGTTTCGAGTAACGGCTTGGTGAGGTAGGTCTGCGCGACTGGTACTACTGGGATGTCGTGCCCCCCGAGCTCATCAAGTAGCTCGCGTACTCGAGGTAACTCCTCGGCTTTGAACCCAGCCAGTAACACACACGGCGGCCCTTCCGGTTCCGCGTCTTTCTGGTTGCCGTCCAAACCTGATTGTAAAAGAAAAGTGTCAGTCTTGTATATCGCGATGTATTGGACGATGTATGGACAAACAGTCAGGGTAATCGGTCTGAACAGTCGCCAGCTTCGGTAAAACAGTGTGCCTGGATTTGGGAGACGCGCGAGGCGTACCGCTGGCGAACCCCATGACCGCCGCTTCCTGCGCTTCCGTCAAGTCGGCGTCCATCTCTTTGCTCTGCGTGTCAATCGGATCCGGGCCGGGCGTATTTCTTATTGTGGATGCAGGAGAGGACTCATCACGGAACGGCGGCGGTCGTCCTGGTTGCTCCGTGCTCGGCCCGGGCCCGGCCACGGGGCCGCCGACGACCATCATAGGGTCGTTCTCCTCAAACGCTTCGTCCGCCCAAGTCATCGTTTCCTTCCACTCGTCGTCGGTGATGTCCGCGAAGGGGTACACAGGTTCGGTGTCTTTAGGTTTAGGGCCAAGGGTTTCATCATCCGATCCTAAACCCTCCTCCGCCGCACGCACTTCGTCCCAGTCATCGTCGAAGAACCGGTCGTCGTACCCCGTGGTGGCCCATTCTTTTTCCATCTCGTTCACCCAACCGTTTTCGGGGGACGGCACGGGCACGCCGTCCACATCAACCACCCTTCCTTGTGTGTCCCTGGTGAACTCCTTGAAGTCGCCCGCGCCGTCCGGGTCAGGTGGATGGAGTGGTGTGGACTCGCCACTCGCAACGCGGGTGATTGTCGAGGACGTGCGGCGCGTCGTGCAGAGGACGCGTCGGCGTCCTCGGGCGGCGGTGTGGGTGTGCCTCCCGCCGCCGACGCCGACTCGGCGCGTCGCCGATTGTGACACCGGCGACGCTCGCGCGGTGGCCATCGCGGACATTCTCGGTACAACAAATCTGTATGTACTGCACTGCAGAAACAAAACGAGAACCCTCGTCTTCCGCAGCGCGCGCTCCAGGGCCGCGCGCTCCGAAGTGATGCCCGCCGCCTCGGAGGCGCCTATGAATTATCGAAGCGAAAACTCAAAAGTGACGAAGGACTTCCTCAGTTGAATTGTTTGACTTTTGCGTCCACCCACGACCGCGCTCGGGTACGGTCCCACACGACGACGCGCGGTTCGTTCGCGCGGCATTCGGCGTTGCTTCGCGTACCCGTGGTTCGTTGTGCGAGGCGTCCGTCCCCGTAGACTGACTGGAAGCGCCGCGGTGAAAAGTCGGCCTCGGTCGAGTCTGACGGGGACTTCTTTCCACTCGAGATCGGCACCGTCCGAGGCGCGAAATAATGGCAAATCCAACCACCGCGCGTTTGACCGCCGAGGAGCGACGCAAGTTCGACGACGTGGGTTTGGATGACATCAACGCCATGACGGACTTGACGCAGCTGAACAAGTTGGCGAGGTACATGGAGTAAGTGCTCTTCTGGCGGCGGCAATTGAGTCACCGCCGCGCGAGTCTTTCCGTCGTCGCGTTCGAATCTTCGCGAATGGAGATCTGAACACGGAACTCTCCCCAACGATCGATCCCGGGTGTCCTCTCTTCGTACACGGCTAGAGCACCGTGCCGTGTCCTGTGCGTCGACCTTCTCACCGCGAACGCTGACCCCCCACCACCCCCAAAACCTCAACCCCAAATCCCCAACCTAAACAGCGACGAAGGGTTCCCGCAGACCAGCGCGGTGGTCAAGGCGAGGATGGCGAGCTTGGGGTCGGTTTCGAACGTTTCGAAAACGCCAGACATGGACGCCGAGGTCGCCGCGTTCGTCAAGGACCTGGCGAAGTGGTCCGTCGGTACCCAGGCGCTTGAATCGGAGCCCATGGCGTTCACGCCACGGGACGCAATGGCGGGAACGCCGATCAGAGGCACGAAACACACCACGATTTCGGTAACCGGAAGACGAGACGACACGGATACAAAACAAGAACGGGGCGGCGTGCCCACTCTGGCGGACTTGAACGCGGCGGAGTCCTCGCTCGACGGCGCGATGGGGAGTGTGTTCGCGGAGGCCGCGAGAAACGACACGAGTAAGGACCTCGACCTGTCCGTGCAAGGCGCGTCTAAGAAAGATGTGGACAAGATGTTGCGCGCGATGGCGGACGCGCCGGTGAAGGAAAAGCAATGGACCGCTGCGCGCGAAAAAGAAAAAGGCAACGAGCTTTTCAAAGGTTCGTGTTTCGTTTACCACGCGGACGCCTTGGCGATTTACCATACTCGTCCTTTCCGAAGGGACGTCTTACGACCAGAAGGGCGCATTCCCTCATTCCATTACCCTGACTGTTTTCGTAATACTATGGAGTACAGTCTACCCTTTCCAATCCCGGAATACCAATCCCGGATATACACGCGGTCCGACCGACTGACACTTTCTTTTTTCATCGTATCAGCGCGCGAGTTCAGGAGCGCCATCGAGGCGTACGACGTGAGCATCGCACTAGACCCGACCGTCGCCGCGCCGTTCGCCAACCGCGCCGCGGCGTTCATGAAACTCAAGCGGTGGGGCGACGCGATTTGCGATTGCGACGCCGCGTTGGCGATTTGCACGAACCACTTCAAAGCCCTGCTGCGCCGCGGCGCGTCCCGGTTAGAGGCGAACGAAACGGACGCGGCGAGGCTTTCGTTACGGGACTTGGAAATCGCATCGCAAATCGAACAAGGAAAAGGCGAGTTTCGAGACCAGGAGCTTGTTCGGCTCACAGCAAGGGCGAGGAAAGCTTTGGCGGATGACGCGGAGACCAAAAACCGCGCCGCGATGAAGCGCGTCGCGATTGAAGAGAGCGACGAGGACGAGACGGTGACGGCGAACGCAACTTCATCCAAGGTTTCAGCACCTGAAGCACCTAAAGCACCAGCAGCAGCAGCTAAACCACCTAAACCACCAGCCGCACCCGAAACCGCCCCCGCGCGCCGAGGCCCGATGGTTTTCGAGGAAATCGAGGAGGAGGTTGTTGGCACGGTTGTCGTCGTTGAGACCGAACCCGAACCGGTTGGTCGGCCTCGGGAAAACGCGGGAAAACACACCGCGCGGGTGAAAATCGTCATCCAGGCTGACTCCGAGGACGACGACGACGACGTTGTTGATCCTGTTGCTTTGAAAGAGCACGACGTTGTTGACCCTGTTGCTTTGAAACAGCACGGCAACAAATCGTTCGCGAACGGGCGGTTCGGGGAAGCGGTCGGACACTACACACGGGCGATTGATGCGATGACCGGTACCTCCGTTTCCCCGAGTACCGACTCCGAGAACTCAGAGACCGCCGCCGGCCACAAAAAACAACTCGCCGTGCTGTATGCCAACCGCGCGGCGTGTTTTTTGAAACTTGTTGTCTTTGGAAAAGCGGAAGCTGATGCTGATCGGGCGGTCAGTACTGACAGAACCTACGTCAAAGGGTTCCACCGCCGAGCGATGGCGAAGTCAGGCCTGAATAAGTTCCAACAGGCGCTCGAGGACTACGAGATCGTGGTGCGCGCGAACCCGCAAAGCGAGTTGTTACAAAAAGAAGTCAACAAGTGCATGGTGAACGCGGCGGAGGTGATGCTTGGGAACGTGGGGAGCGGCGGTGTTGAGAGTGATTTATCAGGCGCGCTGCTTGGGGGGTTGCGACCCGGAAGTTCAGGGTCGAAACAGGTGCGAATCGAACCCGACAGCGACGACGACTCGTCGGACGAGGAGACCGCCGCGGAAGTCGCGGTGAAGGGAGTTCCAGCAGAAGAGGTGAAGGTTGCGGAAATTGTTCAAGTCGCGGTGGACAAGGTTCGCGAGGTAACGAGTGCGGAACGGGAGGTTGTTTCCGAGCCCGTTCCCGTGAAAGAAACGGAGTTCGCCGAAGCGCCTCCCGCGCCGTCGCCGCCGCCAATAGAGACGAGACGGAAAATCGCAATCGTCGAGGAGGACAGCTCGGACGAGGAGACGGAGGAGTCCGCAAACGGCGAGGGTGGGGTTGACCAGGTTGAGTCCGCAACTCAGAACGTGGTTGACCCTATTGATGTTGACCCGGTTACCGTGGTTGACCCTGTTACTTACCCTGTCGTGGAACCGGTTTCCTTTGAAAGCGAAACCCCCGACGAAACCTCCGAAGCGGAGCGCGCGAAGACCAAAGGGAACGTTTTCTTTAAAAACGGCGAATTTTTTAAAGCGGAAGCGCAGTACACGTTGGCACTTTCTTTAGCGGCTGTGCCTAACCCTGGGTACTTCGCGAATCGAGCCGCGGCTCGGTTGAAGTTACAAAATCCCCAAGCAGGGCTTGACGACGCGGATGCCGCGCTTGCCTTGGACGGGCGTCACGCCCGCGCGAGGCACCGGCGCGCCGTGTGCCTGTCCTTGTTGGGAAGACACGCGGAGTGCGTGTTGGAGTACGACAACGTTGTGCACGCGAACCCGGGACACCAAGGGGTTTTGGCGGAGAGGGACTCGGCGAAACAGGCGATGCTGGATGAGGCGAAGAAACAGACGGAAGTGGCTAATCAGGTTCCTACGATGACGGCTGCTCCGGTTCGAGCCTCGCCGGCGTCGAAAAAAACAGCAACAGGACCCAAAACTTTAAAGCCGCCCACCACCGCCACCGAGTTAGAGCGCGGGTGTTCCGCGCTTTTCGGAAAACCCACCGAGCTGTTGCTTTTCCTGCAAACCGTTTCTTCCACAAGCATCCCGAAGCTCGTCAAGCACAGTGTCTCGTCAAAGATCCTCGGCGCGTACGCCAACGCGTTCGCGTGGGGTAGTCAGTCTGAAGATTCGAAAAACTCGGTTGAAAAACAAGCCGTCGGCGAAACGTTCGCCGCGTTGGCGTCGCTTCCGCGGTTCGCCTTCAACGCGGCGCTGCTTGGCAGGGAGGACAAAAAAAACATCACGGCCGTTTTCGAGTACCTGGGGGACAGCGTCTCGCAAGACACGCGAACGGCGTGGGGAGCGTAGGGTGTCGGTATATAGGGTATATATATAGTGTAGGGTGTCGGTAGCCGGAGCGATACGTGACGAAACAAAAAGACGTAAATTTCGAGTGTGCGTTTCATGTGTACTTTTTTTCCTCCTTCTTATGTACAACCGGCGACGCTTCTCCCGAACGCCTTCCCCTCGCGTGCCACTACCCCAGCATAAACACGACGACTCGCAGCCCCCACTCCATCAGCCGTACCGGTAGTAACAAAATGTTCAGCGGGAACGGCAGGGAAAACCCGCTCCAGAACTGGCTCCAGAACCCGACGAACCCGAACAGCTGCGAGTCGTTGGGGAACGGAAAAGTAACCAAAAAGTGTCAGTCGGTCGTAACGTGTATTACGTAAACAGGCAGAGGCATAGCTGTCCCTTCGCAGGACGAGTATGGGCAAGCAATGTGTCGGGATTTGGGAAAGCCCCGATACAACACGTACCACGATGAACGCGTTGAAGAACTTCCCGGTTTCGTCCACCGCGGATGGCTTGGGATGAGGCAAACAAAGTGTCAGTCTCTCGGACCGCGTGTATGAGGGATTGGTATGAGTAAACAGTCAGGGGTAATGCGCCCTTGTGGTACGAGTATGGGCAGAGGTAATAACCGTCCCTTCTGGTACGAGTATGGGCAAACGTGGAGGTGGGATTGCAGGGAAACGCAAGACGTACCTTCAGGTAGTTCCTGCGTACCAGGTACGCCAGGGTACCGCGCGCGAACAACTGCGCGCCTCGCGACGAGGAGTGGAACGCGGAGATTGTCATCTGAAGCGACCAGGCCAGTGTGACGCCGGCGAGCTGGCACCCGTGCTTGACCGAAGGGGCGACCCACTTTTTGTACTCCGCAGGTGTGAGCTCGAGAAGCACCTGTGATTGTAACCGAAAAGAGTCAGTCTTGTATATCGCGATGTATGGACAACAGTCACCAGCTGAGAGATAAAACAGTGTGCCTGGATTTGGGAAACGCCCAATACGCACGGGTTCGATGTGCGTGCTCACGATGTTGTGCGCGATGCCGCCCACGGTGACGCCCAGGGTGACGCACTGCGCGAACTTGACCCGCAGCGTGGCCACGACGGCCATCAAGCCCGTGTTGATCGCCGTGAGCGCGTCCGCCACTAAAACCGGATCCACCGCCTTCGCGACCACGCCGAGCTTGCGAACCTGATACATAAAAGCCGAAAGTGTCAGTCTGTCGGACCATGTGTATGGGGGATTGGTATGAGGGATTGGAAAGGGTAGGCCCTGTACTCCATAGTATGAGGGATTGGAAATAATGTACTCCGTTGTATTACGTAAACAGTCGTGGTAACAGTCCGAGGGAATAGTCCCTCGGAAGGACGAGTATGCGCAATCGCGGAGGCGGAACGTGTTCAGTGGGAAAGTGCCTCACCACCAGCTCTTTTTTCCCAATCTGCTTCACATCCGCCACGCCGTCGCCGTCTTCGTCGAGCTCGTCGTCTTTCTTGGAAGCCGCCATCGCGAGTGCGTATGACTTGTGCAGCTTCTGCAGGGCTTTCTTCGTGTCCGCGAAACCCACCAGCCGGTACGCCTCAACCGCGGCGCACAGGGTGAAGAAATTTCCCCCGAAAAACACAAGCACGAACCCCGCGAGCGCGGGAAACATCTCTTCGGGGTGGTACGGCTGCAGTTTCTCCCAGACGTACTGCAGGTACGCCCAGAGCGCCACGGCGTAGGGCTCAACCATGGCGAACCCAGTGGACGCCGCGACAAGCAAGGGCGCGGCTTTATCGAGGTACGGGCGGATAGCGCCCGCGACCTTGATGGACAGTGCGTTCATCACCGCGGGGGGTGGTATTTTTTTCGTGGCCTCGGAGTCGTCCGCGTCGATTGATGTCGGCTTGGAACTCACGGGAACAGGGTCGGTCATGTTTGCAGGTGACAGAGCAGGCGCGACGCAGCGGTCGCGGACGGCGACGCGGACACGCGGCGCTCGTGTTGTGCCACCGCGAGGACGCGCGCGTGGAAGGGACTCGCGAAAACCAAATTCAATTCGTCGTGGTTTTGGCGCCAACCAACGACTCGATTTTCGTTTTACCTCGAGTCATCGACCGTCGAGTGAAAACCAACGACCAAAAAACACCGATGGATGCCTTCATTACGCGGCGCCTGGTCATCCCGGACCGGCGCCATGCCTCTCCGCGACCGCGCGACGCCCGGGCGCATGGCGAACGCGCGTGTGGCGCGCGTGCTCTGGGTGCCCAAAACCACTAGGCTTGAGAAGACACCGCCGGTCGTGGTGTCCGAACCGTCTCCGAGAAAAGTTGTTGAGAAGACAACGGTGCCCACCCCATCGGCGTCGCGTTTGACGACGAACGAGCTGGTACGCGCGGCGTGGCACGCGTTTCCCGGCTTTTTAACCGTCTTCTTAGTCAAACACGTGTACCCCACGGAACACCACCGACGTTGGCGCGCGGTTCCCGTGGCGAACGCGTTGACCCCCTTGTTGCTGTCGTGCTGGCTGATGGAGCTCTTTCGGCTGAAAGTGAATCTCGACAATAGCAATAGTCGCGTTCCCACCAGACGCGGGGTATTACCCTCCGCGTTCCAAATGTTTTTCGTCAAGATACTACGCCCAGACGAGCGAAACAAAGTACACGGAACGGCTTGGTACTTACTAGGCGTCACGACCGTTTTGTTTTTGTGTCCGTGCGACATAAGCGTTTTGTCCACTTGCGTCCTGGCGTTTTGCGATCCCGCCGCGAGTTTGGTCGGGCGATTGTTCGGAGACTGTTCGCGCGTACGTGTTGTTAATCGCGTCGCACCGAAACGGTTCGAAAACGGCAAATCGTGGGCAGGGTCGGTGGCATGTGCGGTGACAGGGACGGCGGTGACGTGGTACCTGTTCCGGCCGAACGGGGGGGTGTTTGGGGATGCCTACGAATCGTACAAGAAAACGGAAAGCGTGTTTAGTAAAAGCCGGTTTGGGAAGCGAAACGCTGATGAGTACGTCGCGTTGGATGATGAGGGCTTGGGACCAAACGTCCGTGTCATGTTGTTCGCCATCATCACAGGCACGACGGTAGCTTTGGTGGAGCTCTTCGGAACCCCGGCGGCGAAGCGGGGGGGTGAGAGGGGTAATGAACTTCTGAGGACCGCGATCGGCGCGTACAAACAGAGTCGGAAACGCGCGGACGAAACGCAGTCAACCCGGTCCGATTCATCGGGAACCCTACGCGTCTTGGTGCGAAGTTGTTTAAACGATAACTTCACGATACCGCTAGTTTCCGGGGCCGTGTGTTGGGCCGCGAGAGGGTGGTTGTTGGGATGGGAGTGATAGTGGTAATTGATTTATGTTAGCGATTTAGTATTGGACGCCCACACCTAAAGTATTACACGATGAAGTATTCTGTTCACAACTATTACCCTATTCACCCCCCTTAAGTTTCTTCACCATCAAGTACCTCCGGTCCAGGTACCACAGCGGGTCTGTTGACACGATTTCGTAACCGAGTTTCTTGTAAAGCGCGAAAGCGCCGCCGTTGTCGATGTTGACGTGCAGCCACATCTCGGTGAACCCCCAGAGTTTCGTGAGGCGCTCGGCGTATTGGATAACTTTCGACGCCACGCCCGACCGCCGCGCCTCAGGCGCGACAGCCATGTTCGCCAGGTAGCTCCTGTAGGGTTTATTCGTCGGGAACGGGGGCGGGAACGCGGCGTCGGGGACGCACACTTGAAGCGTGGCGCTGGCGATGAGCTCTCGGGGTTCACATGGTCGCGCGTCGTCGCCAGTCTCTTTTTTCGTTGCGTCGCTGATTTTCAAAAACTTCTTCTTCCCGTCGGACACGGAAACTAAACCGGTCGCCACGCCGCCCGCCACCGTTCCATCCGCCTGCAGCTGAATCCATTGCCGCGTCCTTTGCCGTTTCTTTTCCTCGGGTGACAAGTCTCTGGCGTTTTCTTCGAGCGCGATTTCGATTTCGTCGCTGATTCGGATGCGCATCTCCGTCAGCTGTTGTTGTAAAAGAAAAGTTTCAGTCCCCGCAAGTCTTCACGTATAGGTTTATAACAGTCGCGAGTACGCCAGTAAATGTTACTGGAAGTGTTACTAGTAGCACAGTGTAAACACACACAGTACTACATACATCACAAGTACTGGCAATGCTACACACGGCACGAGTAGTGCACTTGACCAGGGGCGGCAGAAACAGTGTGTGGCGGATTTGGGAAACGCATCACGTACCTGTTCAATCGTCAAAGAATCGACGCTCGTGCGCGTCCTTTGCAGCGCCTGAAGCTCCCTCGCCGTGGCCCGTGCTTTAATCCGGCCGAACTCCTGGTGCCACTGGTTCTTAGACCGTTGCTTTTCACGCATGTTCTTCGTAATCACCGAACTCAAGTCCTTGACCATCGCGGTTTCGTACCGGCTCTCCAGAAAATCCCCAATCCGCAGCAGCAACGGATCCTCCGTCCCCTCGGGCATCGGCACCGCCACCTCCTTGAACACCGCCGCGCACAGGCTGCAGATGCGCGGGATCTCGAGTTCGCCTCGCAGCACGCGGACGCGCACGTTCGTAGCGCCAGGTGGTGGGGTGTCCGTAGTGTCTGCCGTAGTCTTTTTCGTGTCCGTTGTGGTCTCAACAGACGACCCATCCGCACCACTCGCGGCGCGGGTGCCTAACCCGACGGTACCATGTTGCGATCGCGACAAGGAGACGGGTGTTGGTTGGTTTGAGCAACGCGATGTCCATCCAATTGGAGATCGTGTCACGCTTCTTCCGTTCGCAAATAGTGCGGGAGACGGCCTGGAGAACGCGGGCGAAACCATCGCACCGACTGTGCCGTCGTGAGTGCGCACACGGTTGGCGCACCCGAGGATCGTCGCCATTTTTTCGACGACGACAGCTCGCCACGCGAAACGTTGCCACGTAGCAGGTAGGCACTCGTGGAAAAGAGCGTGTGCCACTCCGGACGACGCGCTGCGAGGCACGCGCACGTGTGGATTGTTCGTGGAACGCGCGTCGCGATAAAGGCGGGAGGGTGATGGCCGGTGTCATGGCTCTGGCCGGCCCGGGAAGGGTCGGGGCGCGCGTAACTACCGCGTCGGTGCCACGCATCCAGGCGACGTCCCGAGATGCGAAACGATTCGGTCGCGTTTCGCGCCATCACCGAGTCGCGTCTCTCGGGGTTCCAGGCACGGGCGTGACCCCCATTGTGTCGCACCGCGAGCGGCACCGTGAACACGGAAGGTCGTCGTTTGGGGTCGCGACCGGTACAAAAAAACAACACGTCTGTGCCGCGGGTACGGACCCGAAGGACACGGAGGAGGGTACCGATGACGCGATCGCGAGCGGTGAGGGCGATGGTGACCCGCAGATGTCCGACGCATCACCTACGAAATCAACATCACTCCCCGGCGGCGCGGAGGTGGACCTGGACCTGCTGTTCGGCCGGTTCAAGCAAGTAGCGCTTCCGTTCTGGACGGAAAACAGCGACAGCAGTAAGGACGCGAAGTGGTTACTCGCGGGGGTTGTTGCGTTGACGCTGGGCACCACGGGCGCGTCCGTGGTTTTCAACTTTCTGGGCCGCGATTTTTACAACGCCATAGCGGAGAAACAACCCGAGGAGTTCGACCGGTTGTTGAAAACCTACATAGCAGTCATCGCCGCCGCAATACCAGTGTTCGTCATGCGCGACTACTACCAAAGCGTTTTGACCCTGAAATGGCGAGCCTGGATGACCCAAAGCTTTGTCACGAACTACTTGGACAAGGTAAGGGCCTTTCCCAATCACCACGTTCCGCCTCTGCGATTGCGCATACTCGTACCAGAAGGGACTATTACGACCAGAAGGAACTATTCCCTCTCATACTATGGAGTACATTATACCCTTTCCAATCCCTCATACCATACCAATCCATCATACACATGGCCTACGAGACTGACACTTTCGGCGTTAATCGTGCCAGCGAAACTTTTACCACATCCAAACCGGCAGTATAATAGACAACCCCGATCAGAGGATAGTGGACGACGTGGCGAACTTCACCACCACGTCTTTGGGCCTTGGTTTCACGATTCTAAACGCGGTTATTGACTTGATAAGCTTTTCCGGGATTTTGCTGGGGATTTACAAACCCCTCGTCCTCGTGTTGTTTGTGTACTCCATAGGCGGAACAGTGATAAGCGCTAAACTGGGCCAGCCCCTGGTGGGGTTGAATTTCAAACAAGAAGCCCGCGAAGCCGATTTCCGGTACGGCTTGGTGCGCGTACGCGAAAACGCCGAGTCCGTGGCGTTTTACCAAGGCGAAGCCGCGGAGAACGCGGGGTTGAAACAACGGCTAGGGAAGGCGGTGGATAACCTGGGGAACCTGCTGATCGCCACGCGGAACGTCGATTTCTTCACGTCCTTTTACCGGTACATGGTCACGTTTCTGCCAGGTACGTGTTGGGGCTTTCCCAAATCCTGACACACTGTTTGACGCCCCGTTCGTGACTATTTACTGCTGACTACACACATCACAAGTGCCCTGTTTGCTCATAGTAGTTACGAACATTACGAAAGACTGACACGTGTCTTGTTCCCAACCACAGCCGCCGTGGTGGCGCCGCTTTACTTCCGCGGCGAAATCGAGTTTGGGGTTATTAACCAGTCGTCGTCCGCGTTTTCGCACATTCTTGGGGACGTTTCCTTGGTGGTGTACCAAGTCGAACGCCTCGCGTCGTTCAGCGCGGTGACGGACCGTTTGGGACAGATGACGGAGGTCCTAGAAAAGCCGGCTTCCAAGTTCTTTTTAACTTCGGAAGATGCTTCGGCGTCCGAAAAAGCAAACGACGCGACGCGAATGGCTGGGCTCATCACTCGCGGACCAATCGGCGGCGGCGATATTAAAACCGCGGTTGCGCAGGCGTTTGTTTCCGCCGCGAAAGGGCTCTCGCTGGGTGTCCCGGGACAAGGTGTGCGCAATACCGAGACGGGTACTCCTGTTACACATACGGAAGACTCCTCTGTCCGACTCGCGCTGCGAAACGTGACCGTGCGCGCGCCCGGCCGCGCCGCGTTTTCCAAACCGGCGTTGGTCGAGAATTTAAATTTGACGTTACGAGCCGGGAAATCCGTTTTGGTGATGGGGCCTTCCGGGGCTGGTAAAACCTCGCTGTTACGCGCCGTGGCGGGGCTTTGGGAACAAGGGAAAGGCGAAGTGCGGTGGAAGTCGGTAGAGCCGCTGGATGACGTGGAAGCGGACGCGGTGGAGATTGAAGGCGCGGCTGATGACGCAACAAAGAATTCTGTCTCCGTCTCTGCCGCCGCCCCGAACGCGTCCACGGAAAACTCCGGGCTGTATTTCCTTCCCCAGCGCCCGTACCTGGTGCTAGGGACGTTACGGCAGCAGCTTCTTTATCCCACGTGGGTCAAGTCATTTGACGGCGGCGATAATGGGCACGACGCACGGTCAACACAGGTTGACGATTTCACGAAAGACGACGGCGAATACAAGTGCGGCGTGGTGGGGTGCCCACTGAAACCCAGCGACGCTGTGCTGAAACAAACCCTCGAGAAAGTAAACCTCGGGTATTTATTAACCAGAAGTGGGGAGACGAAGACACTTGGTGGTCTGGACGCTACCGGTGACTGGAGTTCCATTTTGAGTTTAGGGGAACAACAACGCCTCGCGTTCGCGCGCGTGCTGTTGGCGCAGCCGCCCGTCGCGATTCTTGACGAAGCCACTTCCGCGCTGGACGGCGCGAACGAAAAACGCATGTACGCCTTGCTGAAAGAACTGCCTGATACGTCGTTTATTTCAGTAGGACACAGAGTATCGCTGCTTTCGTACCACGACGAGGTGTTGCGTTTAGAAGGGGACACCACGTGGCGAGTGTTAGAGACGGGAAGGTACAAGGAGGAAATAGCGACGATGGAGGTTTGAGGAATGGTTTTGGCGACGAATTGACCAGAAGTATATACATTCACCTCTGAGTTAACTCTACTACGAATACAACAAAATCGGACACACAAAACCCAAATTACCGTCGGTTCCGTAGCCGGTCGAACTCAATCGCGTCGATTGGGGTGTCGTCGCGCGTTTTGGGTGCCAACTGGTCCCCCAAATCCCGGAACCAACCCCTCGGGCCGGAGGGAACGTCTTTTTTTCGTCGCCGGGAATCGTCGAAGTCTCGGTCTCGCTCGTCCCTGTCTCGGTCTCCGTTTCTGTCGCACCGATCGCGCAAGAAAATCCCCTCGTCTGTTCCATCGCTTTCGCCTCGGTTTCGTCTCGGTCTCGTCTCGCGCGGAGGGAAGTACTCGTCTCTTTCGTTTCCTTCGTCTCGGTCGTCGCGGTCGTTTCCTCGAGGCTCGTAAAAAGTATCGTCGTTGTCGTCGTTGAGCCTGGTGCGCCGTCTTCGCATCTTCGCGTCCCACGCCCGCCGGCCGTCAAACTCGGAAGGGACGCGAGTTTTTTCGGGGGGGTATTGCGTTTTGGGTGACCTTTGTCTCGGCGGTTCGTATTCGTATTCGTCGCGTCGGTACGAATCCCTCGGCGCGAATGTATCCCGGCCATCATCAAATCCGCCGTTCCTTCCGTCGTACCCGTTCCTCGAATCATCTCTCCTTCCGTCGTACCCCCGCCCCCCCGTAACCGAAATGTCCTCGTTCAACCAGTTGTTCACGCCGTTCGCGGTTTTCGTCAACGGGGTGAACAGCCAGTCCCCTAACGAATCGACGGAAAGGGACGACCCGAGCCGCCGCGAAGCGCGGTCGCGGTCGCGGTCGCGTCGGGGTTCGTTCGGGTACCGTCCGTCGTTTCCCCCAAACTCGTCGCGATACCAATCGTCGCCTCGCGCGGCGTAATCGATCCCGTTTTCGCGCGCGTCTCGTCGTCGCGAGACTTGCCCTTCAAACGCGGTATCCGCGGCTTTGGAAAGTGTCCGGTACTTCACAAGACGCTCACGGCGTTGCTCGGGTGTCACGTTACGTTGTGGTTTGTTTTGCAAACGGTCTCTTGCTTTTTCTTGTCGCAGTGCGTTTTCCTCCGCCGCCGCCAAATCCCACTCGTTCCACCTCTGTTGCTTCTCAACCCGTCGGTCGGTAAACGCAGCACGCCACTGTTTCTCTTCGTCTCGCGCGAAAGTGTCTTGCTCCAGCGCGCGGTCGTACTGGTCATTTTGGGGACTGCTCTCGCCGCCGCGGCGCGAACGTGTGTATTCGTCTGGTACGTACCCGCGCTCGTCATACCCATCTTCTCTCATACTTCTCATGTCCACGCCTTGTCCTCGGTCGGGGCGCGATTCGAATTCGTTCCTGCCGCCGCCGGCCATGCACGTCGGCGTTCTCTTGGCGGTGTTTCGTCTGGAAAACACGCCGCTGGTGCGTTTAGGGGTGACACATCTCGACGACAGTGGCACTGTCAAGTGATCCGGCGCGGGCGCGACAACACACGCCGCGAGCGCGTGCATCTCGCCCCGTCGCGTGCGACGCGAAGTGGGAAGAAAAAGAAAACAGCGCTGTTTCTCAAACTCAAAAGAAAGAATGCCCCTGCTGCGATTTTCCATTGATCGTCGCGCCACTGCGTCGTCAGTCTCCTGTCCCCCGCCATGGGCGACATCCCCCCGTGCGCCACCGTTTACGTGAACAACCTGAACGAGAAGATCAAGAAGGACGGTGCGTCGAAGGGGAACCACGGAGCTGTTTCGTCACGTGAATCTCCGCGTCTCACGTCCGTTGCTTCGTTTCGTTTTTTTTGTCCCGATCGAACCCTAGGAAACTCCGTCGCGATCGACCTCTACGACCCGACCCGATGGTGACGTTTCCCACCACGAAGTTGGCGTCCGATTTGGGGTACGGCACACACCGCACTCGGGCGAAACCGACACACTCATTCACCGCGGGTTTTCACGGTTGCCAAGCCAACGCGGCACCCCCCCCAACTGAGGATGGCGTTGATTGCGTTTGCACGCCGTTTCTAACCTTTTCTGTCTCCTTCGGCGCCGGACACAAAACCAACAGAGCTGCGCAAATCCTTGAGCGCGATATTCACGCAGTTCGGCAAGATCATCGACATAAACTGCGCGAAGACGTACACGCTTCGTGGGCAGGTACGTGTTGCGTTTCCCAAATCCCGGCCTCCCTGTTTTACCGAAGCTGGTGACTGTTGTCCATACATCGCGATATACAATACTGACACTTTTCGTTATTTACTTTCAGGCGTGGGTTGTTTTCGAGGACGTCGCCGCCGCTACGAACGCGGTGAAGCAACTGAACGAGTTTCCGTTTTACGACAAACCCATGCGCGTTTCCTACGCTACCTCCAAAAGCGACGCTTCCGCGAAACGGGACGGAACCTTCGACTCCGCTAAACGGGACCCAATGATTCGCCAAAAAAGAAAAGCGGAATCGCAGGTTTCGGAAAAGAAAAGCCAGGCGGCGAAGAAAGAAGCGGGGGAGCAAAAGAACGCCGTGGCCGCCGCGAACGACGCGCCGCCCAACGAGATTCTCTTCGTGGAAGGATTGCCAGGTAAGCGAGCCGCCACTTCTTCTTTTGGGGTTCTGGTTCGGCGCGGGTTCAAATCCCGCACGTCCCCAACTTTTTTTTTTCTTAACAACCCAACACCACGCCGCTGTCGTCCAATGATTACCTCACACAACCGATAAAACTGTCGGACCGCGCGCATGACGTGAACACGAGGAGTGAGGATGATCCGCGTTTTCGTGGCGTTTTGTATTTTTTTTTTTTTGGATTGCGTGGAGTTGATCCACCGCAGATCGTTGGCGTTGGACTCGAAACCTAACCACCCGTACCTCAACTATTCCCCACTACATACCCCCCCCACAACACAGACGCCACCACCGCGAGCATGCTCTCCATGCTGTTCCAGCAGTTCCCCGGGTTCAAGGAAACGCGGATGATCGACGCGAAGCCGGGGATCGCGTTTGTGGAGTTTGACTCGAGCGCGAAAAGCGCGGTGGCGCTTTCGGGGCTGCAGGGATTCAAAATCAACCCGACGCACTCCATGACGCTTTCGTACGCGAAGAAATAACCAATCAGGTGAAGTTGCAGTGCGTATTTAGTCACGAAAACGTGCACCAAATGGTGCACCTCCGTATACGCCGCGCCGAAGACGTGCCTTTTAGTCCTAGGGCATTGCACACGGTCTCGGCGCGGCGAATTAAATAGCGGATTTGTAAAAAGGGAGCCTTTTTTCATCGTCTCAATCTGCATCATTTAACTTAACAACCGCGTTCGCAGCGCTCGCGTCGGCACAACCCACGCGTCGCGTGACGCGACGCGCGTGTTGTCGTGTTTGACAAGTAAGCCTGCATGACTGCCACAACCGCCGCGCCGCCCCCGTTCGTGGCGCCGCCGAACGTCAATCAGAACCAGAACCCCACCCAACCCGCATCGGCGTCCCGAGACAGACAAACACAAACACGTCCCGACACGCCCCCGGCGCCGAAAAAAGGCTGGACCGCGCACCCGCTGTTCAACTCGGTCATAAGAGGGTCATCCACCACGGTCAGCGTGGACGTCAAGTCCCCTTCCATCGGCCGGCGGCGGGAGACGGACACGGATTACAAAGGATGGGGCGGCTCTGGTTCGCGACGGGTGTATCAAGAAAAAAAGTCCCTCTCCATCGAAAGCGTTCGAGTAAAACTGACGCAGAAATGGCGCGGCGGGGTGTTCCGTGACGCGAAGCCCTCTTCCAACGACTGCACCACGGAAAGTAACGCTCGAAGTAACGCTCCCGAAAAAGCACGCGTCGACTTCGGAGTCGGTATCAACCTGGCGTTTGCCACCCTTACCCCGGTGGCTCCGTTTGTTTGCCGCGTGAAACTGAAGCTCGCTGCGAACGACGCGGCGCCGAAACTCACGCTGCGCTTGTCGCCGGGTTCATCCGCCGCGATTGTCACTGCCGTGGTGCCCCTTTCCCTGCTCCAAAGCGAGAGTTTCGGAAGGAAAAAAACAAAAGACTCTGTCGTCAACGAAACGATAGATACCGTCAAAAACAGCTCGGCAAACGATCGCGGCGTTTGCGCGCGTCTGGAGGTCACGCTGCCGTTGGACACGAAACACAACCGAAAAGGAGGCGGTTTATTTCTCGCGGTGAAACTGGTGCGCCCGGAAGGCAAAGGAATCTCCCTGTCCACCAACGGCGTGGAGCTCGATTTTCCCAACCTGCTGAACATCGACGACACGCACGGCGATGCGTTCAAGGTACGCATAAACGGCAGTGTTGACTTTCCGCGTGACGGGATGGGGACGGGGCGAAGTCGGCTTCGCGAAGATGACGAAAAGTATTCCTCAGAGATAAAAAACGCCCACGGCAACCAACCGGTACGGCTTTCCTTGCGGAAACTGGGCGTGAAAAAGGTCACGCGGTGGTGGACGCGAGCTGGGGGGTGAGTTTGTTTTCGTTTGAGTGCTGTGTGAGTGTGTAGTATTAATATCGGTGTGCACTATAAATAGTCTTTGACGTTTAATCCAACAAGGCGAAGGCGCCTTAAAGGCACCGGTAAGGCACCTCACCACGAAAGAAGGGCATACCGTGCCCCGTAACGGTTTCAAGCGCACGCGTTGGCGGTTTCAAATCGAAATAAAGGTTGGTTTCAACTCGCGCGTAGCAACGCAATCAACTCGACACGCGCCCTCGTCACTCAATTTCTCTGTCTGGCTGCAAAATATCTCGCGGTGTCAATCTGTCACGACTCGCGCTGCTTTGATTGCCTCACGTGTAAGTCCGTAGCGCGTTGGCCCGAGCCCTCATTCGCGTCGCGCCTCCGGCTCTGTCCGCGGGTTCCGCGGGCGACTCGAGGGCGTGTAGTGGCGGTGCGATGTCTGGGCGTGCTTTGACCGCGGTAACCCCGAGGCTTGGGACGCACGTGCCAGGCCAAGGCACCCGGGGTGGCAATCACGTTTCGCAGAACCATCATCAACACAGGAGTTCGCATTTGCCCCACCTCTCATCGCGTGACGCGCCGAGTCTCGCCACGAACGCCCTCGGGCCGTGTGCCGCGTCACACCATGCACGCCACAACCCCAACGAGCCACAACCTCGGTGCCGACGTTTGAAACACCACACAATCTTGCTGCCCCCCGCGGCGATAAGGCACGTGTTATCGCATCACGAAGCCCTAGGCGTGCCGTGCGTCTCCTGCGCCGCGGCATCGGCTGGCGTCGGCGTCGGGCCTTCTGACCGCGGCCGGCGCTTGGTGACGCGCGCGCGCGCGCCTTGGGGGGCCAAGGAAATGGATGACAACGCGCTCGGTGGGAACGAGGGTGGTGACTCCGATGCCGATGGTACCCCAGATCGAGATCGACGTGCTCGGAGTTCGGACGACTCGCAAACGTCGGTATCGCAAAGCGACGCGTTCGACGCGGCGTACGTTTCGTACTCGGACGACGTGGACGGCGAGGATTGCGCTTCGGATTTCTGCGAGTTTTCGGACGCGCGCGTGCCGAGCTGGGTCACGCTGACCAGAAGGCGGTGGAGCCAAGTCACGATGAGCGCCGCATCCGCGGCGACGGTGCCGTTTCTGTTCCTCACGATGCCTCAGATTGTGAAAAACGCATCGCTGGTAGCGGCGGGCCGACCGGACGCCCTCGCCGCGATCGCGTGGCAAGGCCAGGTAGCTGGTCTGTTGGGTAACTTGCTGTTGCTGTCGTACTTCACGGACAAAGGGGAGTTGAGCGCGTCGGTTGTGCAAGGCGTGGGGGTGTGCACGACAGCGGCGCTGCTCACGCAAGTCACCTTCGCGGGGCACATCCCGGCCGGTCCCTTCCTCATCGGCGCCGCCGCCGTGATTTGCGGCGTGTCCATTTCTTTAGCAAGACTGTTAGGGAAGTGCGGCCCCGTGGACGAAAACGGCTCGCCTGTTGTGCCTTGCGTGGACTCAGTGCCTTGCGTGGGGAACGTGCAGTGCGATTTGCGGTTCGGAAGCATTGACGACGACGAGACGAGAGCGGATTCAAAATTAGACATTACCTCTTCCGAAAAGAATACGCGCAGATTGCTTCAAACCATGAAGCGTCTTTTCGACGATTTCGGGAACACGATCTGGAGCGTGTACCAAGGCATTCTTGGTGTGGTGGGCCTAGCCGCTTTGCCCCAGGTTGGGCTACAAAGTTTGTTACCGGAGGAGCTGGTGTTAAAAATAGGGTTTGTGCCCGGAATCGTGGGCGGCAGTCTGGGCGTCGTTCTTTTGGTCCTAGGCCGGCTAAAGCTACTGCCACCCGCGCTTGCCACCGCGTGGGGTCGCCTTTCCGGGTGGACCGCCACCCTGCTGTTCATGACCATGCCCGTCGCGCAGCTCGCGTCGAACTTCGCCAGGCCGGCCACGCTGGAGGGTTTGTCAGGTACGGCCTTGGGCCTTTCCCAAATCCCTCCGACTGTTTGCCCATACTCGTACCAGAAGGGACGTCTTACCTCTGACTGTTTACGTAATACACATCACGACCGACTGACAGTTTTATTTTCCAATCAGTGTGGTCGTCGCTGCTCGCCATGCTGGGCAACGCCTTGATGGTCCCGAGAGCCCTGTACACGCGCGACTTGATTTGGCTCACCGGCTCGACCTGGGGCTGTACCCTGATGGGATGGGGGGTGATGCTTTCCCTGTTTCTGGGACGGCACGTGGACGGCACGAGGTACATAGACGCCTTCACCTTCGGCGCCCTGACGGCGACGTTCTTTCTTTACCTCGCCGCGGTTTGGTTCGTGGACGGCGTCTCCGCCCTCGCCGCCGGGTACCACGCCGGGTGGCGTTTAAAAGCGTGGAACTTTCAAGGCGCCGCGGACGCGCAGCCGCGGACGGAGGTTAAGAAGAAACGAGACGAAGCGTTATTCGCGAAACGGGCGGAAGGCGGTTTTGAAACGAAAACGGAGTGACCCCGGTTATTTGATTGGAAAGGGGTCGGCCCTTGAGACACGGACGAGAAGTACGTACTGAATTTGTAGTTGTATTCCTTTGACTGAGTTCTCCACAAACTGTTCACTCGTTACCGCTGACCTAAACGTCACGTCTCATCAGGGTAAATAAAGCGGATGTATGATACCTAACCGTACGTCTCATCACCTCACGACCGCCAAAATCCCCGCGCCTACAAGTCTACGCACGGTTTCCAGTTTCACGTCTTCCGGCCATAGCGGTAGGTCGCCGATTTCCACCCCCGTATCAATCGCGTCTTCGGAAAATAACAGAATCTCAATTGCGGGACCGCAGGCTTGGTCGAAGAAAAGCACACCGAGTTCGTCGTCATCCTCTTTGTCGTCGCCGCCGTCCTCGTCGTCGCCCCCCTCCATGTGATAAAGCCGTCCGTTTTCGAAGGAGTGGTACACCGCCAACGTCTCGTCCTCAATCACGATTCTCGCGCCGTTTTCCTGCATCAAACGAACCACGCTTGTGTTGGTCACGCCGTTACTAGCAGTAACCCCTGTGGAGGTTTTCGAGGACGACAAGTGACTCGGCGGCGGAGGCAAACGTTGTTTCATCAGCCGCGCGCCGAGCTGGTCCGCCGCGGCGTCGAAGGGCAGGCGGCGCATCACCGCGGAGGCGAGTTCGTTCAAAACACCGAGGAGTTGGTCGCGTCTTGATGTTTGGTCGTCTGCAGCACCTTCATCGCCTTCGCCTTCGTCGCCGCCCTGCGCCGCGACCCCCAGGTTATCCAGAAAATCTGGCGGCGGACACCGCCGCAGCGCGGGCACCTCCTCAACCGCCCTTCGCAGCGCTTCCGGGAACGCCAGTTCCAAAACGTCCGCCCAGGTGTTGAATTGGTTCGTGCTCAAGGTGACGTGTAGTGAGTGCGTTTTCTCAACGCACATCGCCTGGTGCACCGTGCCTCTCGGCATGTACAACAAATCTCCCGGTTCCAACACGACTTCAAGCACGGGTTCGCCGATTTCGCCGCGTGAAAAGTTCGCGCTTGAGTACCTGAGATAGTAAAAATAAATGTCAGTCTTGTATGGGCAATCAGGGAGGCGGAATGTGGTAAATGGGAAATACTCACCGCGGCAGCATCTCCCGTTCGCTTCGCGGAGCGTAAACTTTCCACAGTTTCTTCCCCTCCAGCTGTAACACGAACGCGTCGATGTCATCGAAGTGCGGGGCAAACCCCTGGGAGTCGGGGGGGGTTAAATACACGTTACACCCCGTGCTGCATCGCCAAAACGTTTCGAGGCTCGAGAGCATCTGCGATGGGTAAAAGAAAGTGTCAGTCGGTCGTGACGTGTATGAGGGATTGGTATGAGTAAACAGTCAGGGCAATGGGAAGAGGGAATGCGCCCTTCTGGTCGTAATGATCCCTTCGCAGGACGAGTATGGGCAATCGCGAACGGCGGAACGTGTTGGGTGGGAAAGCCCCGCACCTTCCAAAGCGGATCCCGCCATCGCTGCGGGTGCAGCACTCGCAGCGATGCTTTTTCGGTGTCGAAGCGTCTCCAAATAGTGGCACTATCCGCGGTGCCAGTTTCGCCGGAAATGGGGTCAGCCCCGCCACTGCCGTCGTCGTTCACGTTGTGCGTGTCCCGGACGCCGTTTTTGTACGTCGTGACGTCCACGTTTATGCCGTACTTCATTTGTTTTTGAACAAGCCAATCCTCGATGTTTTTTTTGCTCAACAAGCCGTCGTAATACTGTTTGTTGTTGTTTCTGGAGACGTACAACGGTTTTCTTTCCCACGTGTGCTTCATGAACGTCTCAAGAGAGACCGGGGCGATGAGCCAGCGCGCGACCTCTTCCGCGTCGCCTGCCTCGGCGAGCGCGGCGCCGTCTTCGCACTGATCCGCGGTTCTGTCATCCTCCACGAGCTCGGGGTGGAACCCATTGCGTAGCACCTCGACCGCGCTGTGCGAGATGCCTTGTTCGTCCACAAGCGTCTGCGCTATTTCGCCGTTCAGAACCTCACCAACCAGCCCCTCCAGGTCATCCTCCGCGTCGCCTAAAGAGACGGCGTCGTCGTCGTCCTCATCTTCGTCTTCGGAAGAGAAAGATTCAGAGGCGGCGGCGTTTGGTTCCGACACGGGCGCCTTACCCTTACCCTTGAACGACGAAGGCCCGGCCGCGGCGGCGTCGCTAGAAACGAGCTTGCGCTTCTTGGAAGGGGACATCTCGGCAAAAGACGAAATCCCGTACCCGTACGGGGCGACCGCGAGGCAGAATACGGAGTCGGTGATTTCAATCGACTGTCGTAGTTTTCATCGATGTTTTGGACTTGTTTTTGGTGCACATACAAAAAACAGCAAAAACCTTCCAACACAGGGGATTCCCGGGCGATTCCTCAGCCTAGTACTAATCCTGCCCAACCGTGCTTAAGTTCGATGTTCTGATGGGTATCGCTGTGTTCAAGGTGGTATGATCGGAAGATACTGTCTAGTAGGGGGGCTGGTATAAAAACCCCTGCTTGAATGAGGCGTTTTTGACTTACGGGTTGCTTTTGACGACCCTTTTGGCACCGTTTTGCGTTGCGTCCTGTGCTGTCGGAAAACCCCCAGACCACTGCAGAAAGACAGGCGCCATGGGTTGTCACTGCTCCCGCTGGGGCGCCGCGGCGGCCTTTGCGGTTCCACACAAAAGCACTCGGTGGTGTTCTCGCGTCGTCACAAGAGGCGATAAAACTACGGAAACCGACGGGAGAGGAAAGACGGATGCGTGGGGAAAGACGGATGCGTATCCACACGACGAAGACAAGAGTAAGTTCACGTACGCCTCGATTACACGCGCTGCGCAGTCCGGAACAAAAGCATTCCCGTGTTCTCCCACCCTCACTGGCCGTAACAAAAAAATTACGCCTTGTATCCGCGAGACTTGCGGCGACCGCGAGCCTTTTCGAACTTGCGTCCCTTGGCCCTGACGTAGGGCTTGGCGTGCGAGCCCGGCACACCGGGGGCGCCGAAGTGCTTCACGGCTTCGCGTTGGGATTTGGGCCCGCGGAGGAGCACGACGTTCTCGCCAGTGGGGGAAGCGAGGGCGAGCTGGTCGAAAGTCATGCACTCGCCGCCGGCTTTGATGATGCGCGCGCGCGCGGTTTCGGTGAAGCGAAGCGCGCACACCTTGAGGGCGGGCACTTCGAACATGCGCAGGTCATCCGTCACGGTACCCACGATAGCGGCGATCTTCCCCTGGCCTTTGTCCGACATGAACTTAGTGAGCTTTGACAGGGACAACGGCGGGCGGTTGATCTTTGACATGAACAAGCGCTTCAGCACGGTTTTGTTGAAATCGGAATCGGTCCTCCGGGCGAGGAACCGGTACAGCTTCACCAGAAGTTTGAGGTACACATTCTCGGACTTGGGCGCGGTCCTGTGCTTGACCTTGTTCCTGCCACCGGCTTCGATGTCGATCCCCTGTGATTACAAAGAGACAGAGAGAGAGGGGATGTGATGGTCAGCGACGTGGTTTCTCCGGACGGAGAAAAAACATCTGCAACTTTCTGCAGTCGCGGAGAAACCCTAAAACACCGGCGCTCGATGGTCGCGCGCGGCCGCGTCCTTCCTAGGCCTGGCGTGCCCTTTTGGCGGAGGCTTGCGTTTCCGCGGCTTCCGTGCCGTGTCATGGCGTGTGTGGCACCGTGACATGTCGCGTTGCACGCGGTCGTACACGCGCCCGTGTCCCCGCGTGCGGAGACGAATCGCGCGGCGACCGCTCCCGGAAAAACCTCTCGCGAGTCTCGTTTTTCCGCGTGCCCCCCGGCGACGTACGGCGCGCCGCGCCAGCGAGTGATCGCAAACAAGCGCGGTGAGTGACCAACCGTGTTGCGCACATCGTTGGTAACAACATACACGTCTCGTTGGCGTCGACCGAACCTCGCGTGCGTCTCACGGTTCGCTTCGCCGCGACGGGATCGCGAGGGCGTCGGCTGTATAGCATATCGGGCACCGCCACGCGAAAACATGGCGGACCCCGACGGAACGCGCGCGGTCGGGCACGACGCGAGTTTCGCCGCGTCGCCCTGAACCCGCGCTGCACCGCCCAACACGAGAAAGCGAAGCAATACGCACCATGTTGCTCTAGGGTTGAGTCGCGTCACGTGCGTCTCAGAAAGGGCGTGGCGGATGGGTGGGACGCGGTTTTGTGCAGCGCATCGTCAAAGCGAAAACTGTCCGACCGACCATTTTTTCCAAATTCACGTTTTTTCAAAAGTGACTCTAGACACTTCAGATCCCGCACAAGTCGGTGTGTCCGCGGGCTCGTGGTACCCGCGCTTCCCGGGTTCTTCCGGGTTCTTCCAAAAGCACCGGTTCCGCTTCCTTCCGTTTTGCCTCTCGGGAGGCGTTCCCGCTACGGCAGCCATGGCCACGAAACCGGAGCCCGACCCCGAGCTCAAGGCGCAGCTCGCGATTTTGGTAGGTCGCTTGACCTCGGAGCTCGGCGTGGGAGGAGGCCGGTCCGCGGAGGGCTTGGCCACCGCATCCGTGGCGATGCTGAGCAAGATGATAAGCCCGTACGACGTTACGAAGGTATCCGTGACGCAGGCGCAGAAAGCGCTTCGTTTGAACGCCCCAGACCCGGAGGCGTTCACCGATCTTTACAATCGGCTGAAGAGTTTGGGAGTACGGGAGGTTGATAAGTACTTAGCCGTGGTGGCGAAGATCGCGGGGGATGAGGATTTGCGGAGCGCGGTGACCGTGCTGCCACGACACGGCGAGCAGACAATTGGGTCGTCACCGTCAAACGAAAACAGCCCGTTCCAAATGTCGTATGACCAAACAGTCTCGACCGTGGGCGGCGCGGACGTCGCGTCGCTGCATCCGATGGACGGGTTTGTGTCCGTGAGTACCCCGTTTGCGAGTGACACGAAATCGAAACAATCCGCGACCCCGGGCGCGAAAGGCATGCGACAGCTTCTCGGGGACGACTTTGGGGAGGACGACGTTTTCGGTGATTATTTGCAAAAGAGAGTGCGGGCTTTGGAAATCGGCGGGGTGGATAGATACGAAAACGAAAACGGAGCACGCCGTCACAAGTCGCTCGTCGAGGGCGTCGATTTCCCCAAACTTCCGGACTGGCTCATGAACCGGGGTAACGGTGGTGGTGGTTCGCGTGGTGTTGGCGTGTCCTCGGTGCTGGCAAGAACTGGAAACTCCGGTGGTACCTCTGGTACCACCGGTACCACTACTGGCCACTCATCCGGAAAACCGTTGCGCGAATACAGCGCGGCGTCTCAAGAGTTACTCATTCTGGACGACTTGCTGTACGCGTGCCTCGGCGTGGACGGCCGGTTCGTCCGAGCGGTGGTTAGTTACCCTGAATCCAACCAAGCGACTGTCGGGAACCGGACCGCTGCTGACCTCCCACCGGACCGCCGCCTTCCGGACATCACCTTCGAAATCGATCCAGGGCTGGAGGGTTCCTTGAGACAGCTCGCACACGAAACGCTTCCGCTCCTGGCGCACGTCGCGACCGTGCAAAGTTTCGTCGAGACGAAGAAAAATAGTTTCGCATCTGGGCTCGTGCAACACGCGCTGTGCGCGGAGATGGAAGAGCTGCTTCACGACTGGCGGGTGATGACCACGCAGATGGAACACCTGCAAAACGTGGGGAAACTTTCGTTGCACTCGTTTTGGTTCTACGCGCGCCCGGCGCGGGGCGCGCTTTCGGTGCTCGCGGCGGTTTGCAAAAAAACAAATTCCCTACGAGGGTACGGCCTTGCGCGTTTCCCAAATCCCGGCCTCCCTGTTTTATCTCTAACGCTGGTGACTGTTTCTCCATACATCGCCCAACACGGGACTGACACTTTCTTTTATTTATCGTAAGCGCTGAGTTGCTCAACGCGCTGCACCAAATCGCGTCCGACCGGTCCGGTGACCCGTCCGCAAAGACACTCACGCACCGGCTGTTACTCGCCGCGTCCTCTCCGTATCTAAAGTCAATCGAGCGGTGGGTGTTTCACGGAGCAGTGGAGGACCCGTACGACGAGTTTTTGGTGTTGCGGGATGACTCGCTCGTGAAGGAATCGCTTTCGGACGAGTACAACGCCCGGTACTGGCGCGGGCGGTACTCCACTCGCGACGTGATTCCCAAGTTTTTATCTCCCGAAACCGCGCAAAAGATTCTGACCACGGGAAAGTACATCGACGCCGCGAGGGAGAGTTTCAGGGAGCCGGCGTCCACATCGTCTGGCGGTGATAAAGATGCAAAGGAAAGGTAAGTATTTCCCAATCACCACATTCCGCCTCCCTGATTGCCCATACAAGATTGACACTTTATTTTTTATCGTATCAGTTTCGCGTACCCACCGCGACCCGCGGACGGGCTGGGCGCGCCCGTCGGTTTGAGGGACGGTGATAGTTACGCCAACTCCTTCACGTCAAGAATAGACGACGCCCTCGCGTTCGCCTCGAAGCAGCTTTTACGAACCGTGCTCTCCACTCGAAACGGCGGGGATTTGCGCGCGCGTTTACGGTCGTGTAAGCGGTATTTCCTGTTGCACCAAGGTGATTTCCTAACGCACTTCGTTGACATCGCGCACGGCGAGTTGCAACGGCCGGTTGGGGAAATCGCGCGTGAGCGACTGCAGGTACGGCCTTGCGGGCTTTCCCGAATCCGACACACACCGTTCGATGCCCCTGGTCGAGTGCACCACGGAACGAACGTTTACCGATACCGGCGACTGTGGCCAAAACCCGCACTCGAAGAGACTCGAGACGTTAACCCCTTTTCCTGGGCCACAATCACAGAGCATGCTTGAACTCGCGCTGAAAACGAGCACCGCGTCGGATGACCCACACGCGGATTTGTTGCGGTGCGGTTTGGAACGCGTGGCTATTATTCCGCAACTGCTCGCGATTCAATCCGTCTCCGTCTCCGTCAGCGGAAACCGCGGTTTCGCGGATCATCAGGAACCCGAACCCGAGAAACCCGGAAACACGGAGGAAGAGGAAAAAGAACTCACCGGCATGGACACGTTTACCCTCGATCTGCACGCGCCGTGGCCCACCTCCCTGGTGCTGTCACGAACGTCACTCACGAAATACCAGCTCCTGTTCCGACACGTGTTCCACTTGAAGCACGTGGAGCGAAGGCTTTGCGCGGCGTGGCGGGCGCGGCAAAGTTCGCGACGCGGCGTCGGCGGCGGCGCGCTCGGCAACGCGCACGTCGCGCTTCAGCGCATGCTGCACTTCATACAGAACTTCGTTCACTACCTCACGATGGAGGTTATCGAGCCTAACTGGGTTTTGCTGGAGAAAAGGATGGAAACATCTGTCAGCGTTGACGAGCTTATTCACGCGCACGACGCGTTCCTTGACACCGTGATGAAACAGGGCCTCCTGTTCTGGCCGCAAATATTGAAACGACTGGGGAGCATCACGAAAACCTCAATCGAGTTCGCGAACGCGATGGCGAGCTTGGACGGGAGTTGGGGGGACACTGACGACTCCAAGCATGATGACACTGATGACTCCAAGCGTGCCGTCCGACATGCGTCATCAGCGAACGACCCTTCCGGCTTTTTGCAGTCCCTAGCTGAAAAGGAAAACGAGTTTGACGCGAAAATGCGCGAGCTGTTCACGGTGCTTTCGCAATTGGCGCACACAGAACCCACCCTCGCGTCGCTCTGCGCGCGGCTGGATTTCAACGAGTACTACACGTACGGGCCGGGGGGGAAGTACAACTGATTGTCTGGGTGTGAAGTGTAGGTATAACTGATGTATTTGCGGTGCAGTGTAGGTAATTGCGGTGACGAGATGATACCACCGATGTTGTAAGGGATGGAAAGACCTTTCCTCAAAGAATACATAATGAATAGGGGTTAACCCAACGTCCCCGCTTACCCGCCTACGACCGCGCGAAGGAACCCGACCGCACCGCCGCCGAGCGTTCGTAGTTCACGAACGGCTTGTTCGTCCACAGGTGGAACCAGTGCTGGCAGATGCGCAGGCCTTGGAATGAGGCGAGGAGCCACCAAGTGGAGGCTAGGGTTAGGCCGGTTCCGGAAGAAACAAAACCGCACGCCCAAAGCGCGAAGGCGACAACGAAAAAGTCCCTCAAATGCGTTTGGCCTAAATACGCAACCTGCCCGCACCCGATGATTGTGCCTTCCACGCCGTACGCGGTGGCGGCGAGTCCTAGACTCACCGCGAGGGGCGCGGCGAGTGACCTTAAACCAGCCGCCACGAGCGGGTCATCGGAAAACACCCCCATTTTCGCCAAACCTGCGCCTCCGCAAGCCAACGCGAGGCCTGATACGATAAAAAAGAAAGTGTCAGTCTTGTATATCGCGATGTATGGACAAACAGTCAGGGCAGAGGTAATAGTCCCTTCTGGTACGAGTATGGGCAATCGCAGAGGCGGAAAGTGTAGGGTGGGAAAGGCCCTTACCCAGCAAAACAGCCGTGCTCACCAGCGCGTTCCGCAGCCGCTGCGCCCCCCTGATGTTCCCTTTCGCCAGCTCTCGGGGTAACAGCGCGTTGCACGCGGTGAATATAGGCTCGGTTAGGAAGCTCAGGAGCCAGTAGATCTCCAAAGCGACTTTGTGCGTCGCCCCGGGAATCACGCCCAGCGCGGACGCCGAGGCGGTTAAAATCGCGTACGTGCCCATGCGCGAAACCGCGCCAACAAACATCCACCCGATTTCGTTCGCCATGTTCGTCGCCTTCAACACGGACACCGCGTCTGTGACCGTGTCCTTGATCGAGGTTACTTTTTGCGCCGGGGTACGACTCGCGATTTGACTTGCTTTCGTTTCATCACTCGCCCTATTCCCCCGCACCAGCCAGCCTTTCTTGGCCATCCCCCGGGCGAACCAAACCGCGGTGCTGACCTGTCCGCACGCGATCGCCGCGGCGGCGCCCGGCAAACCCCAGTTCAGAAGGTTGGGGTGTGCGAACCCCAAAAGCGCGCACATCGTCACGGCGCCCGTCACGGTCCACGCCGCCATCGGCGTGACGCCGTCGCCGTGCCCGATGTACACCCCTTCCGCGGCGTTTGAGGCGGCGAAGAAGGGAAGCCCGAGGGCTCGCGTGGCGACGTACGCGCGGACAATCGGCGCGGCTTCGGGCGGGACGTGCATCACCCGCAAAAGCGGTTCCGCCAGCGTACTCAGGCCGAACGCCAGCACCACGCCCACCGCGAAGCTTGCCGTGGTGGCCGCGGTCGCAGTGCGCCGCATGGTTTCCTTCGCGATCTCGGATTCGGAACGCATGCTTTGGGTATACTCCGTACTGTACTCGTTGGTAATGCTTTCCTTGAGTTTGTCGCTCGCCAGCTGCGCTTTCGCCGCCGCTTTCGCCACCGCCGTGGTCACAACCACGGACATCGCGAAGCACATCTCCGCGGCGAAGGCGAACAGCGACGAGGACGGGGCCAGGGCGGCGAGGTACACGGTACCGATTTTCGCCGCGCAAGCGGTTTCCGCGGAGCTCAAAAGGGGCTCCACGCACGAGTTCACCAGCGCGGGCAAACCAAGCGCGCTGATTTGCGCCAACAGCGCGAACCGCCGTTGCCAGGTCCAATCCGCGTCCGCGTCGGAGTCGCGCGTTTCTTTCCGACTACTCGCAGCTTGCGCATCAGGCGGTGCGGAGGCAGTTACGCGATCAAGGTATGGCGTACCGGTGCCCGATACATCGTCCTCACCGTCATCACCGGTCATTTCGAAACCGGCAAACTCCGACGACGCCTCCGCCTCGACTGGGTTCAACAACAGGCGCCCCGTGACCTTCGACACGACGACTTTACTTTTCGCCCCGTCGCCGCTCCTCGCCAGCGCCTGCTCCAACTCAAGCGCCTGTTCTTTCCAGTACGCGTCTCTTCCCGTGTCCCTGCGTCGTAACCGGGCGTCGCCCCTGATCCCAACCCCCAGCTCATCGACGCCGATGAAATCCGCGTCGCACTGCTTTTTGGAATCGCACACCATCCCGGAATCCTCGGTTTCGTTTTCGTGATGAGGGACACCATCAAATCGGAGAAGCGTTGTTTCCTCCGACGACCCACCGCCCACCACGGTCTCTTCATCCGCGCTCACGTCCGCGGGGTTGTTGTTGTTAATCACGCGTACCCCACTCGTGTCACCGAAGCGTTTGCTTCGGCGTGACCTCGGCCCGGCGGCTGTGACCCGAGTGGGCCCTCGCACCGCGGAACCGTTAATGCGGCGCCAGGAGTAACGGGAAGTGCTGGTGGACGTGGCACTGCAGGACGAGTTTCGCGCGGGGAACGCGGTGACACGCGCGGCGGTGGCGCGGGTCACGACCGCGGACACGCACGCAACAATCGCCATCGTTCGTTATTCGGTAACACGGGGTACTGTTTAAACCAACATCGCGGCACACTAAACGTAGCGTGCGTCGTCGCAGCAAAGGGACCGGTAAATCTGTCGACGATAACGATTGATTATCCGTTATCGGTGCGGCGCCACTGGCCTGGGTGGTAGGACACGTGCGGGGAAGTTCCAGGCCGCGAAATTTGTGTATGTGTGGTGAGCACTGCTTGGTGCGAACACGCGGGGGGGGACGGACGGCGGAGACGTGCGTCTCGCGTCGCGGAGTGCGGCACTCCGCCGCAAAAAACGCGTGAAACGTTAAAGCGAATAAAGCATAGCCATGGAAACGCGTCATCTCGGGCTCGTAAATTAAATAAATTTAATCTCGGAAAAGTGCGCTTTCCTGGGATGTCGTAAAATCGCCCCCCTCTCTCCGAAAAGGCATTCTTCGCCGCGCCCACCGTGCCGCGTGCGAAGTCCGTCGCCCGCGGTTGCATTCGGTACATCGTAAAGAACGCGTTTCTGGTCGCGGGTACGTCCGTACGGCGCGAAAACCCGACCCTACGCTCGCGCGGATGAGTTGAAAATCTAAAAAACGCGGGTTGTGCACATCTGCTAAATTCTACCACTGACCGCCACCGCGTCACCACATCCCCATCCCTCCCTCTTGCAGTCTTCTCGATCGCCGTGCCGCGCCTTGAGTCGTTGACTCGTGGTTTGTCGTGGACGTCATTTTGCTTACTGTTTCACCCCTTCCCACCCAGCTTTTCGAAAGCAAGGCAACTGTAAAAACTAACTCTCACCCGAACGAAGCTCACGACACTCCGCGGGCGCTCCCGCGTGTCGTCCGAACACCTTCAACCGCGTGTGGTTTGTTTGTGCTGGCCTGAAAGCGTCGCTACCGGTGTGTTCCGCTTTGTCAGGAACCGAAAAGGGAATGTCCATCCACCTGGAGTGGCCGGTGTCCGGGATCGCGGTCGTTACAATCGACGCGCCGGGGACGAAAAATGCGTTGACACAAGCGATGTTGGTCGACCTGGCGAAAGCGTTCAGTGCCCTGCGCGCGAACAAGGAAACCGCGGTAGTGATACTCACCGGCGCCGGCTCTGAAAACTTCTGCGCCGGCATAGACCTGAAGCACGCGCACTTCGTGTTCAAGATGGACGAACTCGACATGCACAACGACCCGGTGTATCAGGTACGTAGTGGGCCTTTCCCAAATCCCGCCTCCCTGTTTCAAGCCCAGTTCGTGACGTCCACTAGTCATTAAAAGGAAGTGCACTACTGGTAACTCTTACCAGTACTCGCGGCTCTTACAAGTATATCACAAGTGCACGGTTCGGCCCGATTACGCCCGACTGTGTCCAGAGTAATTACTCACACAAGTTACGGGAAGACTGACACTTTTCTTGTCCATCTCAGATGGAACACTGCGAGTTTCCAATCATAGGCGCGATACGAGGCCACGCGATAAACGCGGGATTCGAACTCGCCCTAGCGTGTGACATGCTTCTGTGCGCTCCATGTGCGCAATTCAGGGACACGCACGTAGCGCTAGGTTTAGTGCCGAGCTGGGGATTGAGTTCGAAGCTTTCCTTGATAGTCGGACCTGGGGCGGCGAAGCGCGCGCATTTCGCGTGTCGCCCAATCGGCGCGGACGAAGCGCGGCGGGTGGGGCTCGTGCTGGACGTGATTGATGAACCTGCCGGGATTGAACCTGGGTCCGCGGGTTCGCAAGGAGGGGACACATCTAGCCAAAGGGTCACTTCACACACAAATTCCAGTGCGCAATTAGGCACAAACAAATTCGCGGACGACGCTTTGATGGCCGCCGCGCTGGCGCTCGCGCTTGAGATGACCAAAAACCAGAAAGAAAGCGTCGCGCGAATAAAGAACCGAATTGTTGACGGGTATTCTCTTTCTTTCGGCGAATCCCGAACCCTGGAAAGGCGAGTCGCGTTCGCGCAGTACCGCGCGCTACCGCCGGCTTTTTTTAAAAAGATGAAAGCCGCGGCGGGGCTCAAGCCGAGCGCGAAGTTGTAACGGCGAATGCGTTTGTCTGAAAACGAAAATTAACACTCTCGCTCAAGTTCGTCAAATCCCTTCTTCTTCATCCTCGGAACACCTTCACCTTCACTCCCTTTCACGCCCTCCGCGTGATGGACCACGCCTTCGCGGTGCCTCTGGTCACCGCGAGGGTGACTCGCGCTGAGACGTATGCGCAAATCGTCACCGCGCTTACGGAGCTCGAGTTCGTGAGCGGTGTTTTGTTGGACGGCGTGATGGCACGCGTGCACGAGACGCGCGCGTTGTTGGGTGACCTGGACGATCGTGTCGCGACCGCGAACGCGCGGATCTTGGAAATCGCGAGCTCGCGGCGTGCGACAGGGGGGTCAAACGGGTTTGACGCATCCGAAGCAATTGATGCCGGGAAAGCGTCTTCCCCGAAACGCCCTCCCGTCGTGGTCACCGCGCCCAGCCGGTTGCGTGCTAAAAACCAAAACCACCTCGACGCGATTGTAAATTTACACGCGCTTCCCGTGCTGCACCACGAACGCCGGTGTGTGCACAGCACGCGGTCACACGACAAACCGAAGGTCACCAGACGGCGAACGCAGGACGAGCATGACGCCGTGGAAACCGAGCTGGCGGAAAGACGCGGGGGGGGGGCGGACGTGCTTGAGCTGTTCCGGCGGATGCAGATGGGGACTGACATAAAAAAAGTGGAGGAGGAGGAGGAGGAGGACGACGTTTCGGCGACCGGGCAATGGACGGAGTCGTTACCCGTGCCGGAAAATAGAGGCGCGATAGAAATAGACATAGCACAACGAGAGGCGGGAAACGAAGAATTTGCCATGCAGGCGCTGATTAACTCCCTCGAAACGCGAAGAGCGGCGGGCGTTTGGACGACGTAGACGTGAAGGAGGTAGTTGTGAAAAACATCACCTCCCTTTGCAAAAATAATAACGTCTCTACCCCGCACTGTTTGGTACGCGAAATGAGCTCGCGTGTGTTGGACAACGCGCCGTCGGTTGGCGTCCGGGCGGACGTGTCCGCCATCGGGCTTGCCGTAGTCACCGAGTGCGCGGAGTGCGTTTCGAAAAAACCGCAGCAGTGCCAGTGGGACCCGGTGGATCGCGAGTTTTTCTGCCGAGGATGTTTCGAGCGATCCGGCAACTCGAGCCCGAACCCTTCGTGGCACCCGGTGCCTCAGGTGGTGTGCACCTCGGACCAGGGTTTCGCGGCGCGGTTTTGCGAGGAGTGGCGTTTGCGTCTGGCGTCGGGAAATGAAAAGCTCATGCTGGGCTTCGACATAGAGTGGCGGCCGAACTACGTGAAAGGCGAAACCGCCAATCGGGTGGCGCTTTTGCAGCTCAGCGAGCTGGAGAGCGGGAAAACGGTGCTGACCCGGCTGGCGCGCGCGATGACGCTTCACACGCAAATAGTCAACCTGTTAATTCACGAAAACGTGGTGTTACTCGGTGTTGGCGTGAAGGAGGATGTCCGGAAACTTGTTAAGGATTTTTCGGAGTGCTTTGTGAACAAGGCCGGGCGTGATGCAAACTCAAAGAACGCGGCCATTACTTTCGCGGACCTCGGCGACGTGGCGAAAAAGATGCAACCGCAAGCGGACGGCTTTTCGCTGAAGAAACTCTGCGCGTTCCACAACATACACTTGACGCACAAAACCAAAACACTAACCATGACTAACTGGGAAAAGAAAACCCTGACCCCGCAAGAGGTGACTTACGCGGCGCAGGACGCCGAGTGCGGTCTTAAAATAGCGACGAAAATGTGGCGCAAACATTCGCCAAGCGCAAAGAGTCTCGCCGAGTTCGTCGAACCGCACGTCGTTCGGTTCGAACTGGAGCGGTAGCAGTAGCTATTAGTAGGGTGAGTACCACACTACCTCGTCACTACCGGGGACGAGGTAGTGGTCGTTATTTATAGGCACGCCTGTTTTTTATTCATAACAAATAGTACGAGCTACTTGTTGCGCTGTTGATGGAACAAATACAGTCGGCGTCGTTTCCCTCCAAATACAGTCGGCGGATAGCACTGCCTCCGTTGAAACCAGAGACCTTCCCCGAACACTTCTTACGCCCTCGCTGCGATGAACCCCTTGGTGTACCCGACGCATAGCTCCTTGAGCTTGGCGTCGGTGGCTTCGGTGATGTTTTGTTCCGTTCTGATTGTTTCCAGAAGCGCGGGGGACACTTCCTTTAGTAACCCTTCTTCAAACGCGCCGATGTCGGGAATTTTGACCTTGTCCAGGTAGCCCTTGGTGGCGGCGTAGATCACGACGACTTGCTGTTCAATGGGCATGGGGACGAACTGGCCTTGCTTTAAAACTTCCGTTAAACGGGCACCTCGGTTCAGGAGGTACTGCGTGGCGGCGTCCAGATCGGAGCCGAACTGCGCGAACGCGGCGACTTCGCGGTACTGCGCCAACTCGAGTTTCAGGGACCCGGAAACTTGTTTCATGGCTTTCATCTGCGCCGCGGCGCCTACGCGTGAAACGCTCAAACCCACGTTGATTGCGGGCCTGATGCCTTTGAAGAACAGCTCGGTTTCAAGGAAGATCTGGCCATCCGTGATGGAGATGACGTTGGTGGGGATGTACGCGCTGACGTCGCCGCCTTGGGTTTCCACAACCGGCAGTGCGGTCATGGACCCGGCGCCCACCGCGTCGGACATCTTCGCCGAGCGCTCCAGCAGACGGCTGTGCAGGTAGAACACGTCACCGGGGAAAGCCTCTCGGCCTGGGGGGCGGCGCAGGAGTAAAGACATCTGGCGGTACGCCACGCTTTGCTTGGAAAGGTCGTCGTACACGATGAGGGAATGCATGCCGTTGTCCCTGAAGTGCTCGGCCATGGCGCAGCCGGCGTAGGGCGCGAGGAACTGCAGCGGGGCGGGGTCGGACGCAGTAGCGGCGACGATGATGCTGTACTTCAGCGCGTCTTTCTGCTCCAGCAGTTTCACGAGCTGCGCCACCGTGGAGCGCTTCTGGCCAACTGCGACGTACACGCAGTAAAGCTTCTTACTCTCGTCCGTGCCTTCGTTGACCTGTTTTTGGTTGATGATCGCGTCAATCGCGATGGCGGTTTTGCCGGTTTGCCGGTCACCGATGATAAGCTCTCGTTGACCTCTTCCAATAGGCACAAGCGAATCCACCGCTTTCAACCCGGTCTGCATCGGCTCGTGCACGGATTTGCGCACGATGATCCCGGGCGCTTTGATCTCCACGCGCCGCTGCGTGACGTTGGTAAGCGCGCCTTTGCCGTCGATGACGTTGCCGAGGCCGTCAACGACCCTGCCGAGAAGGCCCATGCCCACGGGGACGTCGACGATGGCGCCTGGGGTAGTAGGGGGAAGAAGGTGTTTAGGGAGGGAGGGTGAGTTTTTGGACTCAATGTTTTTTTTTCCCTCCAACAAAACAAAATCATGAGACTGTTTGCCCTGTGCCGCGGTGGTTTGGATATTTTCACCCTTCGAAGAAAAGCTGTTCCCGATCGGTGTATTTTGATTGTGGAGGGTGGGCGCTTCCGTTCTCCCGCCGGCGACGTACCCGTGCGCTTCACGATGTCGCCTTCGCTGATCGTGGTGTCGCTGCCGAAACAAACGATCCCGACATTGTCGTTCTCCAGGTTCAGCGCCATGCCCTTCACCCCCGACGCGAACTCCACCATCTCGCCAGACTGAATCTTGTTCAAGCCGTAGACGCGCGCGATGCCGTCGCCCACGCTCAGGACGCGGCCGATTTCGTCGATATCCAGCGCGCTGTAGTGCCCCGAAATTCTTTCCTCAAGAAGACTGGACAGCTCCTGCGCGGAGATCCCCGCGCTCATGACCGGCGCGGTTTGGAACCCGCGTCCGATCGCACCGAGCTGCGACCAGGGCGCATCCTTGGCCGCCAGGCTGGACACCGCGCCCAGGGATGGGGTGATTTTAAGCGATCCCGCCCGGCCGGATTGGGCCCGGGCCGGGAGGGCGCGGAGGAACTGTCCCGCGGCGCGGCGCATCATACTGCGGGAAGACGGAACGCGGGGCGGACCTGTTCAGCGGCGTGTGCGCGACGCGAAGTGAGGGGAGGGGGCGAAGGGGGGACGCGGAAGCCCGATCCCGATCGGATGAAAGTCCCTTTAGACCCCTGCGGACCCTCGTTTCAGTGAGCAATTAGTCTGCTTCAGTCGATTTTGACAGGTGAAACCCTGGAAAAAGAAAATCTTTATTCGGTTTGTGAATCTGGATGTCGCGCCTTTTCGCGGCGCTTCGAGTCGGTAGAGTTACGTACGAGTTAACCTCGAAAGAAACACCACAACACGAGTCCGCGGACCGGGGTATGGGAGGAGGGACCCACGACGGTCGGCGGCAAAGGTACGAGAAATACGGAAAGGAAAGAAGAAAGAAGACTATTCGTAAAAACCTTTCGTCGAATAAAAGCAAAACACAGCACCTGACCGTCTCACAACCCTCGCTTCCTTTTTTGTATCCCTACCCCTTGAAGTTCGCGTACTCCTTCTCCGCGTTGTACGGCGTCCAGATTAGCTTCGCCGGGTCCACCACCACCCCGGCTGAGCCGGCGGCTTTCAGGTGGTTCTCGATGAGCTCGTCCGCGGCGCAGATGACGTACGCGCCTTTCTGGTACGCGAGCAGGTTGAGGTGCTGCAACGTCGAAATGATATCCTCCGTCTTGATCATGGTAAGCTCGCTCAGGTCTTTGATTGACATCACGTTCTTGGTGGGGTCTTTTAAAATCGCAAGCAGCTCTCGGGTCCAGTACCCGCGGTAGGACACTAAACCCAGGTCAGACAAAGGCCGCTCCGGGGTACCCACCTTGCCTTCCTTCTTGGACAGCTCGTACGAAAACGAAATCAGCATCTTGCCGTAGCCCTTGCGCTGGTACGCGGGCAAAGAAAGGATGCACGCCAGGTTGTACCTGTGCTTGGGAAAGAAAAGTGGTTAACGTCTTGAGTCGGCGAGTGTGGGTGTACTTTGTGTTGTGTATGAGTAAACAGTCACCCGTACTCGGGCGGAACAGTGCGTTTGTGATGTACGTAGTAGTTGCCAGTACGCCAGTAAATGTTACGGAACGTAGCGCACTCGCCCAGGCGCGGCAAACAGGGAGGCGGGATTTGGGAACGCCGAAAAAACACGCACCCTTCCTCCGAGCACTTTTCCTTGGAGAAGTACCCCACGATGTGATACCCGCGCTCGTCGACTTCGCACAGGACGTAGAACAGAAACAAGTCCACGTCGTAGTAAAGCGTCTTGTGGTCCAGGAAAAGCTTGGCGAGGTAACAAAGGTTCTGCGGTTGGGGAAAAGAAAAGGGTCAGTCGCGGAGTCTCGAGTATTGGTGTTTTAGCGTTGTACGTAGTACGCGTTTGTAACAGTTGCCCCGGTAACAGTTACCACGGTACTGTGTCACTTACCTGGCAAAACATCTTGTCCTTTTTCCCGTCGATTTCAAAAAACGCCGCGGTTTTCCCCCTGCTCGTGTTCCGGTAAATCTCGTCCCCGGGGGGGTGGTACATTTCCGTTTTTCGAAGATGTCGCTGTAGCTGTTCTTTGCGTTTAAAGAAATTCAACGTGAACTCGCAGAAAAACAGCTTTTTGCACGTGGTGTACTCTGCGATGGGTAAAACAAAGTGTCAGTCTTTCGTGACGTGGCCTGAGTAAACAGTCGTAGTAATCGGGCCTCCACAGTGTCCTCGGATTTGGGAAAGCCCCAACAACACGCACCCGGGGGAAACGGCGAGAAGTACCACGTGTCCATCTCGTGCCGTCCCAGCTCGACCTTCAGGATGTTCCGCACTTTCGTCACCTCTTCGTGTTCCCGCAACGCGTTCGGATCAAACTCGGCGTGTTCCTGAGAGATAAAAAAGAAAGTGTTAGTCTCATATGGGTAATCAGTCGGCGGAATGTGGTAAATGGGAAATACTCACCTCGTCGTGTTCCTCCGCTTTTCGCTTTTTAGTGTCGTCCTGTTCCGCGGATTTCACGTCCATCTCCACGATCGTGACCCACGTATCTGGCCCGATTAACAAGAAAGGGTCAGTCTGTCGTGACGTGTATGAGTAAACAGGGAAGGGTAATCGGGCCGATCAGGCGGGCGGAGCGTGGCAAACGGGAAACACGCACCCAAGCGCCGGTTGAACTGTTCGTAGTGCACGTAGTACTCGTACTCCTCCGGGATTGGAACCCCTTTGGTGTCACCGGCCGGCCGGCGCTCGATGACCCGCACCGGGTACAACGAGCCGTCCCGCCAGCGGCACTGTACCCGCGTGCCGATGTCCATGGGCAGCCGGATTCCATCCGCCGTCACGATTTGCGCCACGGGGGCTTCATCTTTTTTCGCAACAGGCACCAGGAGGGGGGGGGCGCTGTTGCCCTGTTATCCAGGTAAAGGTCCGGATGGGGGTATTTGTCAGTACACGGACTGGTATGGCGTGTTTCTAGGGTCCAGGGCGTCACAGGGTCGATCTCTCCGGGATGTACGAATTCGTCACACCTCGAGTCGATGTCTGCGATCTGGTTTTGGCGCCAAGAATCGACCCTCATCACGAAGGTTCCGGAATTCTAGGGTGGGACGCGTGATTCGACCCGCCCCACCGGTCGCCGTCGTGATCGTTCCACAAAAAAAAGCACGCACTTTTCCCCGCGCCGGGGCGGTCTCCGTCTTCTCGGGCTCGGCGGCGGCCGCGACCATTGCGATCGGCGACCGTCCGTGCCTCACGATATTGTTGAGAGGACGGGGTCGATCTCGGAAAACCTCGGAAGGCCAGGATTCGTCCGCGTTTTCGGGTCATCATCAGGAAAATAATAGAGCCGAGGTCTGCTTCAACTGCAGAATTGGTCCATTGCGACGCGCGCAAAAGGCGGCGCTGACCATGGTTCTGCCCACCATCGGCAGCGAGTCTTTCCCTCGCACGAAACGGTTCGACGCGCGTGACCGGCTGGCGTTAATTCACAACGCCAAGCGCCGGACCACCGGGGTACGTTTCCACCGGACGTCCGTTCATTGCACCTGCGTTTGACCAATCCGAGCCAAAGGGGGAACACCAATTTAGGCATCTTTTGACGCGAGCCATCTGTCTTCCACGAACCCCACGTTCATTCCCTGACCCCCCGTCCCTCCCTACACCCCATTCCTCCTCACACACAACCAGGTTGACGTCGCCGGCCTGGACGCGCAGATCGCGGAGAAGAAGGTGTTGGCCTTGGCGGAGGCGGAACTCACGCGGGCACACGATTTGCGCACGAGCGCGCTTGACAACCGCCTAGTGATTTTGGAACAAGAGCGCCGAGGGATACAAGCTGATTTGAACCGGAACGTGGTGGCGTACCGCGCCGAGCACCAGGGAAAACACACGCGCAGAGAGTACGACCTCTCCGACCCGAGTGGGTTACGAAACGAGACGCCGGCGAGGCTGGGAGATGACGACGTCCGAAATGGGGCGAGCGGCATGCAGAAATTTTCCGGCGAGGACCTGTTCGCGGGCGAACGCCGGGTACAGCAAACCAAACAGGCGTCTTCGTGGTACGCGGCGCAGACCGCGGAGAAGGAGTTGCGGAAAACAAACGCACGCGAACAAAAGAAACAACACGGAGACTTGATTGCAGAGCAGGAGCAATACCAGAACGACGTGTTTGATGCACAGGCGTTTGCGCGGCGATCGCACGCGGTTGCGACTCGGGCGCAAAACCAACACATGGCGAATGAAAGAAAGGACGAGTTGGTAACGCAAAAAGCGCGAAGGAAAGCCCTGGACGATGCCGAGTTTTCTCACGCCGATAAAGATCCGTTCCTCACGGAAGACCCGCGTGTGGCGGTGTCATCACTCGCGTCGCACCGAGTGCGTCCGGATCACTACAAAGGCGCGTCCGTTCACGAATTAGCCGCAACCGCGGCGTTTCAAGCGGAACAGAGGGTTGCGCGAAAAGCGCGCGACCTCGAGCTGTTGCAAGAGGAAGCCCTCGTGGCGAGTCACCACGAAAACACGCGCAAAGCACTTGAGATGAACGCGGAGCGGGTGGAGCAGTTCAGGGCTGAACAAAGGGCGGCGGTGTTGGCGACGGTGATCGGACAACGGGGCGAGAAGTTTGACAATGATCAAAACGACCGCGCGGAGCGGTTCGGCTCGGGGCGCTTCGGCGAGGCCTACTTCAACGGGTTCGGGACGAGCGCGCGGTGAAACGACCGTTGTGTGTAACCGAGCTTTTCTTGCCAACCGTGAGAGAGATGTCGTGGATGTGTTTTAGAAATGGGAAGGAGGATTTTGTTGTGATGACCACGTCGTGTACCGAATCGGCAAATGAACTTTCTGGTACTCTTCGCGAGTTTCACGACACTCGCCGGATCGCGAAAATATACGATCTTGATCCGATCGAAATCCAACAACTCGACACAACTCGGCACGACTCGTCGCAATTACCATGCCCGCCCTTTTGACCTCGTTGCCCACCGCCCGCGCGGCGGTGGTATCCGTCGCCGTGCCGAAACGCGTCGCGTCTCGCGTCGCCGTGCGCGTGCACGCCTCTGCCGCCAAGCAGGAGGCGCAATCCGTGCACCTGGGCCGTCGCAATGCTGCGCTCGGCTTGGGCGCCGCGCTGGTGTCAGTTTTCGTAGGAGCAGACAAGGCCAACGCGGTGGAGTGCAACTTAGTGACGCCGTGTATGCCAGGCACGGAAGCGGGCGCGCCCCCGCGGTACCAAATGCCCGGCCCCGCGTACTCTCCCGCGGAAGCCGCGGAGGAACGGTTTCGGATAAAAATCCAAGCCGAACGGGCGGTGGAAAAGGCGGCGTACGAAACCCAGTACAACCGGGAAAAAGCCGCCTCCGAGGCGGCTGCGGGTAATGCGCCTGCTGAGGCCGCCGTACAGGAGCCGGCTGTGCCGTGAGAGGACCTTTTCGAGGAGGACGGATACAGGAGAGAAATGTTGTGCGCACCACCATTATTATTGTATTGAAACTTCGTCAAGAATTTATTTGCCACTTGTAATCGAGAAAGTCCGCGTGATACACTTCACGCTCGCGCGTCACAGGTTGAGGGGTAGGTCCGACTTGTTGTGAAACTCGTATCCGTGCTCGAAAATTTCTAAAACGTCGTCGCGAAGACTCACTTCTCGTTTGCGCTCGCCGTCTTCTTCTTGTCGTAGCAACTCAAGCAAATTTTAGTTCCGGGCTTATCTTCGCAGTTGAGCCACTGACTGGTCGTATCCGTCCCGCACTTCACGCACGTCGTCCCCGCGGCCGCAGCGACGTCCAGCTTGTTCTTCTGGTAGCAAGGCTTGCACATTTTAGTTCCGGGCTTATCTTCGCAGTTGAGCCACTGACTGGTCGTATCCGTCCCGCACTTCACGCACGTCGTCCCCGCGGCCGCAGCGACGTCCAGCTTGTTCTTCTGGTAGCAAGGCTTGCAAACTTTAGTTCCAGGCTTATCTTTGCATCTGTACCACATGATGGTCGTATCCGTCCCGCACTTCACACACGTCGTCCCCGCGGCCGCGGCGACGACCAACCGGTTCTTGCTGAAGCAATGCTGGCACATTTTATTTCCGGACTCGTCTTTGCAGTCGAACCACTGTTTGGTTGTATGCGTCCCGCAATCCATGCACGTCGTCCCCGCAGCGGTTTCGATGGCCAGCTCCTGCGAAGAATATGGAACTCTAACGACGTGAGTCGAGACGAAACAGCTTGTGACTGAAGTTATCATGCCTACGAATGTCGCTTGGGCAAAGAGAGAAAGAGAGAGAAGAAGCAGAAATTGCGCACCTCTCGTTTGCTACACGGCCCGCAGTACCACGCGCCCTTCTGGAGCTTCGACCTAACCAATTGGCTTGTATTTGCCCCATCCGTACCGCATTCGAAGCACTTGCCACAGCTGGCAGCGAGCTGCGAAAAGGAGCACCGCGGGTATTGGGGTCAGGATGTGACGACACAAAGATTATGAAATATTGACGCGTGGGATCGACGCGCGTGACATACCTGTCGCCTGGAGCACACATTGCAGACCGGTTTGCCCGCATCGTCCCTGTTGGCGTACCACGTACTCGTTTCTGTGGTTTCGCACTCGGAGCAGACCAGCGCGACGCCCTGCGGAGGAATGAAAGTTCGAGGTGAGTTTTACACGCCGTTGACGTGCAACGAGAACGGTGCAGGCGAATGGGTCTTGGACACCTCGCATCAATGAGGAGAGTGCGCACCATGTTTATCCATCGTTCGGCATAGCGCATCTCCGGAGACTCACTGTGTTATGTAAGTTTGCATCGCCAGGAGCGAAAAGAGTTTTGTCAGTGACGCCGCTTTGGCAGTTGGCAGGAGAAATCGTAAACAAGCGAGGACAAGGGAAGCACGCACCTGCGCGGAACACATGCTTGTCGAAAAGCTTCGACTTCCGAAGGTATAGACTCGTTGCTCGGTGCCATCGCCCAACGCCTGGGCGTTCGCGTGTCGCCAAGAGCACGCCCGTGCCTGCGTGTTTGGTCGATCCAGATGGACTACTCGGTGTGCCGAAGCGCGTGCGGTTTGACACGGCGTGAAAAGAATCCAGCGAGCGCGGAAGGTTGGCGTGCGTCGTGGAGTGTGGCGCGCGTGGGTTCGAACGGCCGCCGGCTGCGGGCGGTACTCGTGGACATCCGCGCCACCGCGTGCATACCGGCCATGCTGAAGCACGCCATCGTGCAACGTCCGAGGCGCACGCGAGTTGTGATTCCAAAAACGTCGTTGTCACGAAACAATTTTCCCACTAACAACGACTTTTACCATTCTCGCATCCCTCCTCTCGACCCGCCCTTGACTCACTCTGTTCCGGCGCGGGGCGTTGTTCGGAGTCCACGCCGTTTGCACGGCGGTTACCGTCCCCATGGTGGATTTGGACGAGCGCTTGGAAAACCTGGCGCGGCAGTCAGAGGAAGCCGAGGCGCTTTCTTCCATCTACGGCGACGATTTTCGGAACGAGGGTGGGGTGTGGAGCTTCCGATTACCTCTGCGAACCACGTCTTCCCCTGATGCGGATGGTGACTTCGTGATGCCTCCCTGGATACTCTCCCACGATGGCACACCGAGGCCTTGCGAATGTCTCACCGCGCGGTGCGTACCCCTGGAAACGTATCCCAGCAGAACCGGCTTCGTTGCGGAGGTGGGACCTGTTGATGTTTTACCAGCATCGTTTCACGCCGACGCAGTCGCGGAACTAGCTCAGGAAGCGTATTTCGAATCCCCGGGAGAGGTGTGTGTGTTTGCGTTCGTTGAGAAAATACGGCAAATGATTGATGCGGCGCAAGTCGCGACGGTCGTCGCGGAGAATGACGACTTGGAGCAAGTGGATGAAGCCGCTGAGGTGTTTGACCCGGACGCGCTCGCCGCGGAGCTCGCCGCTATCAAAAGTGCAACTGAAGAGTGCGATGTCTCCACCTCTGACTCCACCTCAACTCTCGAAGCTGTCCAATCGTTCGCGAACCGAATCCACCACGGCGAACCAATCGTGGAGCGCAAATCCACGTTCCAAGCGCATTTGTTGCTCAACCTGCAAAGCCTGGAAGAGGCCGGTGAGTTTCTTAGTTACCTGAAGACCTACGATTCGAAAATAAACCGCGCGAGCCACAACATGCTCGCCTACCGCGTTTGCGTTGGGGAAATAAACCACAGCGACCACGACGACGACGGCGAGCACGGCGCCGGAAAGGTGCGTGTTTCCCATTGAACACATTCCGCCTCCCTGATTGCCCATACAAGACTGACACTTTCTGTTCACAACTAGGGGTTGTCTCATTTGCTGAAAATGACGCGGTGCGAAAACGTGTGCGTCGTGGTGAGCCGGTGGTTCGGGGGGATTCATCTCGGGAGCGACCGGTTCAAGTGCATCAACAACGCGGCGCGCGTGTTGTTGATTGCGACGGGGGTCGGTAAGTGTTCGGAAAACGGCCAGAGCGGCAAGGGTAGCGGCGCCAAGGCGAAGAAGTGAGTGCATCCGTTAGCGAGTGATAGAGTGACCGCAATGATTTGGCAAGAAAAAAACAACGAGTGATAGAACTCATCCAATGAGTGGTATGTACATGCAGCAACACGGTCGGTCTAACACGCTAGCTAGTAGGCCAAACGCGGTCGGTCGGTCAACGTCTTTCCCTGGAAAACGACCGTGATCGGTCTCGGCGACCGCGATCGCGGCCGCCGTTTCGGTCGCGCGACCGGTCCCGGCCGCCGCCTCCGCCAGAGGTACCGGACTCGTGTTTGAACTTGCACCGGTCCCTCGCGCACTTTCCTTTTTGAAAGTCGAAACAAACGTCGTTCCCTCCGCCGCCGCCGCCGCGTCGTCTGTCGCGGTCACCACCCGCGGGGGACCGGCTTCGGCGTCGGTCGTCCCTTTCGTCCCGCCGGCGCGGGCTCCGGCTTCGGCGGTCGTCCCGTCCGCGTCGGTCGTCCCTGCGGTCGCGTCGCGGCGGCGACCGCGAGCGGTCGTCCCTTCTGCGGTCGTCTCTCCTGTCGTCCCGTCCGCCTCGGTCGTCTCGTCCTCGTCCTCGGTTGTCTCGTCCTCCTCGGTCGTCGCGTCGTCCTCCGTCTCGTCCTCGGTCGTCTCGGCCAGAACCGTTGCGAGCGCCTCCGCCGCCGCCCAGGTCCCCGCCGCCTCGCCCCGCGTCGCTTCGCTTCGCTTGTTCGATCCTCTCCTCCACAATTTTCACGGCGCGCTTGCGGTCGGCAGGCAAGTCGCCGAAAATCAAAATCGTCTCGTCCCCGTCCTTGGTGTTCGCCTCGTCGCCGCCGTCCTTCTTGCCAGGGTCGTCGTCGTCCATGGCGTCGCCGGCGCCGGGCGCGCCGCCGGGAGCGCCGCCGTTTGAAAAAATAAACGTCCGCGTTTCTTGTTCGATGCCTCGCAGGCCCTCCCCTCGGTACCCGGTGAGGTACCCCATGCACGACTTCGGGGCAGTGACGACATCGACGTCGTCTCTGTTGGCGTAATCCACGTTCATGGCGACGTGTTCTTTTTGTTTCAAAAGCCAGGTCAGGTAGTCGCGCGCTTTTTTCCGCTCCGGTGCGTACCCCGCGAACACCGCGGTTTGCGAGACGTACTCGATAATAGCCCCGGACGCGTTCGCGAGCTTCTTCCGTGTGCTGCCCCGGGCTCCTAGCGCGTAGGAAAACTCATCACCGCGAAACGGGAAAAGGTCGTAGTCGAACCCGTCGTTTTCGTCGTCGCCCGGCTGCGCCAAAGGAGAAATCAGCGCGTCGCCGTCTTTCGTGAGGAACGTGCCGGGCGTCTTGTGCTCCACCGCGGACATGACTTTGAGTTCGGCGCCTCGTCTGCCTCTGCGCGTGCCGAAGATGGCTAAGATCTCACCCCCGAAGTGGGTTTTTTTGCCACCGGAGTTGGCGTTACCGGCGGCGTGCCCGTTAATCCCGGTACTCGCTGAGTCAAGCGACCCGTCGTCCTTCTTGGCGAAAAACATCAGCGTGCTCCACTCGTCCTCCATCGCCCGCAACACGCTCCCGCCTTTCCCCATCACAAACCCGACGCAGTTCTCAGGGACTTGTACGATGCTCATGTCGTCTCGCTTCATGGTAGGGTCGATGTGGACCGGGCCGACCCTTTGAGTTAAAACGTACTTAACGTAATCCTTCGCGCGAGCGCGCGCCTCCGGATCGCCTGAGATTTCCAACCGCGACGGCCCCCGGCTTTTCGAATCGTGCAGCTCCAAACGCGCGCCGCTTACCCGCGCCAGCTTGCGCTTCGTGCTCCCCCCCCGACCCAACACGAACGCGGCGTCCGCCTCGGAGACCTCGATGGTCTCGATGTTCGGGTCGTTATCCACACGGTGTTCTCGGGCGGCGGGGGACCTGGACCTTGACCGACCCGAGACGCGCACGCCGCCGCCTCCACCGTCATCGGCGCTTCGCGACCGGTGTCTAGATCTGGAGCGGCTTCGGGAGGGTGAGCGCGCGTGCCGTGGACTCATGTCCGCAAAAACCGCGTCGACCATCGTGGTACTCGAGTTTCGAGGAAAGCACCGGGGCGCGGTGCGTTGCGAAGAGACCGGGTAACTGGCCGTGCGTCTGGTATTGGCCAACGATGTTGTGCATTTGACGACAATCGTGGTGTTGAAGAGTTGAACGTCAAAATCAGGATGAGTCATGGAAGCTTTTCGAAGCTGCACAAAATAACGTGAAAATCTATGTAGGAATAACTGAAGTTAAAAGAAAGTTTTTTGTCTCAAAAACCGAATACCTGGTAGGGACTATCTGGTGTTTATTATCAGGGCGTTTTGTTGATTTTATATTTTAGCCATCAGCCCAGAAAAACGGAGACGCCATCGACACATCGGAAGGCGCCGCGGGCACCCGAGCACGCGTGGAGGCGCGCTCGGGAACGGGTTGTTCGGAGCTCTGGAGGGCGATGCCGCGTCTTCGTCGACCTCCTCGCGCGCGGGAACGTGGGTTTCCTGCGCTCGCGTCGTTGTCGCAGAGCCAGCAGGTGCGCGATGCGACGTGGGTGTCCCGACGTTTCGAGGATTCGGCGCGAGCTCGTTCGTCGTCCCAAAGTCAGTCCTCCTTGAGCTCAACCCAGCGCCTTCCTACCCGACAAAGCAGCCCGGCGGCGCACCTGCTCGCCGGGGCAATCGGCGGCGGTCTGTCCCGTACCGCCACCGCACCGATTCAAACCGTGCGGCTGCGCATGGTGTCCGGGGTCATGGATGGATCGGCGGCACAAAAAAGTTTGCTCGGAGAGATTTTGGCGCTTTCTAAAAACGAAGGATGGCGCGCTTTGTTCAAGGGAAACCTTACGAACGTCATTCGCTTCGCCCCAACCAAAGGGCTGGATTTCTTTACCTTCAGCGTGTATAAAACGTTCATAGGGAAGCGGTTTGGGATTGACGATACGCTACTGGTGTGGGACAATCTATCCTCCGACGAAAAGAAAAAACGCAAAGCCACGCGAATCGCGCAATCCACGGCCGCCGGCGCGTTCGCCGGTCTCACCTCCACCGCGTTGTTGTTTCCCCTGGACAACTTAACAACCAGGTTGGCGGTGGCGAAGGGAACTGCTGGAATCGGAGTCGGGGTTCTCGCGTCGTTACCGTCGGGTGGGAAAGGGAATTTAGTATCAGGTTTACTCGCGACGGCGCGGTTGGTGGTAAAAACGGAAGGAGTAAAAGGATTGTACCGAGGCGTATCGCCCGCTTTGCTCGGCATCGCCCCGGAAGCCGCGTTGACGTATGGGATTTTCGATTTGCTTAAAGAACGGTGCACATTGCGTTTGGGGGAAAGGGAGAACGGTAAAGAAACAAAAACAAAAGTCGGCCCGGGCGCCGTGGTGGTCTGCGCCGCCGTCGCGAGTCTCGCGGGACAGACGTTCGCGTTCCCGATGGAGGCGATTTCGCGGCGGCTCACCGCGGGCGGTGCGGGTGGTGCTACCGCGATTCAGGTGCTGAAACAAGTCATCGCTCAACAAGGCGTGAAGGGTCTGTACCGCGGAATAGGTCCGGCGACGATTCGAATCGTCCCGATGGCCGCGATTAGCTTTTCCTTGTACGAGTGTTTGGTGGTTGCGTTTGATGAAGCTTTGGAGAAGAAAAGGTTTTAGGTGTTGAGTATTGTTTTCATGTGAGAGTAGGTATATAGTCCAAGTATACTGAGGAGGTAGTCCAAGTATACCGTGTAGGTAGTCCAGTACTAGATATAGTCTAGTGTACAATTCACTTGTGTGTGCTATTTGATTCATGCAGCAGTACTACCTATCGCTCTGCGTAGCAACACGACGTGAATGAAAACGAGGTACGCTATGAACACGAGCCGCGTGACCTTCGCGGCTCTCGATTTAACTCCCAACGTCGGAAACAACCCGGTTCCGATTGCGTTATTTTTCATCAGCGCGTACCTCGCGAGCACGCCACCTGGGTCCCCTCCGGGAATCGAACCGGCGGCGTTTTCCGTGTGGATACCACCCCCTACCGAACCCGCGTGTGCGTTGGGAAAGCACCCGTACCGCAAAAGTTTCTGGCGTCGCGCGGCGAGTGCGGCTAACGGTCCATCCGCCACGTCCATCGCGTTACCCGCGTCGTCCACGCGAACGATACGCGTCGCGCCGGTTGGACCTGAAGTACTCGGCGCGTTCTTGGTGTAAAAGTGCTGCACGTGCCGTACCTTGTCGTACAGCAACACCGCGTCCTGTTTGCTCTTTTCGGAGACTGTTTTCTCTTCCTCGAGTTTTTGTTCCAACGCCAAAACCTTCCCCTCCAGCTCGCTCGCCCTTTTTTTGTGCCTGTCTCTTTGCGCCGCGACCATGGGTAACAACGCGTCGTTCGTGGTGTAAAAGTCATCGCCGCCGTTGTCCGCGCTCCTCGCACTACTACCAACGCCGACGTTACCCTCCTTGCCCGTCGCCGCCACCAGGTGCTTCTCCAGCTCCGCGACCACGAGCTCTCTCGCCGCCAACAATGATTCCGCCGACACTAACCGTTTTTCAACATCCTCAGCCTTCTGCTTCGCCGCCGCCGCTTCTCGTTTCGCGTCAGACGCGTCCGACGCGAGCCGGCGGTTCCGCGCGCGCGCCGCGGCGAGCGGTGATACGTCTCGTGTTTCGTCACTGGAACCAATAGCACCCGAACCTTGCGAAAGCAAAGCATCAACCGCTTCTCCATCCTCGGCGTCCACAAGCGCGCGCAAAACGTCGCACCGGTTTTCCAACGCTTCGATTCGCGTCCGGTTCGCGGCGAAACTACTGCTCGCGAATTGCTCAAACCTGACCTGCGTTTCTTTTGTTTTTTGCTCGGTTTCGAGTAGCAAAGCGTCTTCGCGAACGGTGAAAGCTTCGCGATCCCGCTCGTTCGCCGCCTCGCTCTCCTCCAGCGCCATTTTCAACTGCTCCACCACGGATTCCTTCGCGGAAACTTTCTCCCTAAGAGACGCGAGTAACGAGGCGGTACCGCCGTTACTGGTCTCGTCGTCGTCTCCGAATTTCTCGTGGGTGCGGTCAACGTTTGTGCCGTTTCGCCACGTATCAAGCTCCCTACGCAAACCGCGAATCTCCACAAAAAGCCTCGCCCGCTCCGAATCCGTCTCCTCATCAGGGGTCTCTTCGAACCGTTCGCTGAGCCGAGTTTCAAGCGCAAAGATTTGCGTCTCAGCGTCGTCCCGAGCTTTTCGCAAAACAGAAACATCGCGTTCCTTTTCGTGAAAACGTTTCAAGTTCGCCTCTGCTTTCACGTCAGCCGCGGCCGCTCTGCCTTCCGCGTCCCTCGAGCGCACGCTCGACGCCTCGTCCACTTTCAAATCGAAAGACGCTTTTAGATTTTCCAGCTCGCGTACAGCGCCCGCGGCAAGCGCGTGCGTCGCGCGCAGTTTGTCGAGCTCCGCCCGTGACCTCGCCGCGGATGTCACCACCTCCCCGGCGTCAACGCCCATCACAAGCGCCGCTGCGGGGTCCGGGGCCTCGTCGATGTCGTTCAGCATGGACATGAACGCGGTTTCCGCGAAAGTCGCGCGTTTATTCACAGACGCGAGTTCGTGGGTCAGCGCTTTTAACAACGCGTCGGTGTTTTCTACGGTCTTCGCATCACGAGCCACCTCGGCGAGGGCTCGTTTGGAGTCCTCAACTCGAGTCTTACAGTTCGCGATTTGAGACGCGGCGTCTCTCCAATCCGCCCTTTTCGCATCCAGGGCCAGGGTTTGCCAGAACGATGACGTCGTCTTCAGCAACGCGGTTTGCGCCGGGGTCATCGCCGCGGCGTTTAACTTTGCAACTTCGTCCGAATTTCCGTCACCAACGAAAGCCTGCTCCACCGCGTCGTCCAGCTGGTCAAGCGCCGCGTTAACGAAACTGTCCGCCCGGGACGCGAAGGATGACATCTTGCCGATCGCGTCGCCGTGAGATGTCATCGCGCAAACCGACTCAGCACGACCCAGGCGCGCGATCGGTGAGTGATATGGGAATGCGGAAATTCTTATTTCGGATGAATTATTTTTTACAAACACAAACGCGTCGTCGTCTCGCGTGTTCGATTCCCTCGTATCGTCTCGTCTTCTCGACCAGTATTATTCGGGTGCGCCGTTATCGCGCAACCACTGCAGCATCACGGGATCTCCGTTGTGCTCAGCATAACTGAGCGTATCCTTGTTCCACGGACAGCCGTTCGCGCGCGCCCACTGCAGCACATTGAGGTGCCCGCCCAATGCCGCAAAGTAGCACGTAAGCTCGTCCCACGGGCAGCTCTTCGCGCGTGCCCACTGCAGCACCTCGAGATGCCCGCCTCTCGCCGCCGCAGCACACGTCCACCTGTCCCACGGCCAACCGTCCGCGCGCAGCACCGTCAACTCCTCGAGCTGTCTGCTCCTCGCCGCTGCCTGACAAAGGACTGCTTGACGCGACAGGCGACCTCCCCGTTGCAGGCGCTGCACCGCGCTTAAACATCCGAGCGTTACCGCTTCATCCTCACCAAGCTCCGCAAACTCAAGCCCCGTCGCCGCCACCGCGTCGCGCATCTCTCGACTCACCGCTGGGAGCCGTGCGAGGTCGGCGGGATCGTCGAAATTCTCAGATCTGACAACGTGCGTGACGACGATGTCGTTGAGAAGGCCGGGGATGGCGTCGCCCGCGGCGAACGGGTGCGAATCGACAGTGGTATTACCGATCGCGCCACCAGTCATGGCGGTATGCGCTGCGTTGGAGGACATCGTGGAGGGTGTCGTGTGCGCGTCGTTGTGTTTCGAGGCCTCCCAGAAAAGCGTTTTTGTTTCTTTTGGGTAAAGAAATTACAAACACAAATGCATCGTCGTCTCTCGTGTTGGATTCGCTCCAACGTCTCGACCAGTATTATTCGGGTGCGCCGTTATCACGCAACCAATGCAGCATCACGGGATCTCCGTCGATCTGAGCCGCCCAGAACGTCTCCTTGTCCCATGGGCAGCCGTTCGCGCGCAACCACTGCAACATCTCGAGCTCTCCTTCCTGCGCCGCGACCCTGCACGTCTCCTCGCTCCACGGGCACCCGTTCGCGCGCGCCCATTGCAGCACATCGAGGTGTCCGTACTCTGCGGCACGTGAACACGTCTCCTGGTCCCACGGGCACCCGTTTGCGCGCGCCCACTGCAACAGCTCCATGTTCCCAAACCCAGCCGCGCACGCGCACGTTTCTTCGTCCCACGGGCAGCCGTTCTCGTGCGCCCACCGCAGCGCCTCGAGTTCATCAGCCCCCGCCGCCCAGGAGCACGTGTACTCGTCCCACGGGCAGCCGTTCGCGCTTGCCCACTGCAGCACATTGAGGTGCCCGCCGTGCGCCGCGTACCTACACGTCGCCTCGTCCCACGGACAGCGAATTTCGCGCGCCCACTGCAGCACCTCGAGTTGTCCGAACGTCGCCGCGGACGAGCACAGGCTTTCTTCCGCGAGACGACCTCGCCGTTGCAGGCGCTGCAACGCGCTTAAACATCCGAGGTCCATGGCTTCCCACTCATGAAGCTCCTTAAACTGAAGCCCCGTCGCTGCCACCGCGTCGCGCATCGCACGACTCACCGCTGGGAGCCGTGCGAGGTCTGCGGGATCGTCGAAATTCTCAGATCTCAAAATGTGCTCGACGACTAGGTGGTCGGGGAGGCGGGGGATGGCCTCACCCGCGGTAGCGTCGAGGCGGCGCTCGCTCTTTTTCTTTCGCGCGCGAGTTTTGCTACCGCCCATTGCGTTCGAAGACCCGCGTGGGAGGTTTCGTGTGCGCGGCGTGTGCGCGTCGTTGTGTTCGAGGCTTCCCAGAAAAGCGTTACGCGGCGAATCGAGGTGACATTTCATTTGCGGTCGAAATTCCTCTAGTCAGCAAACGTGTCCATTCGTTGTCAGTCTCGCGCACACACGTCCCCCGCGCCCGGAGGTCTCCGCGTCGCGAATGTCGCCAGCGACGCTCCCGCTGACGCGCAACGACCAATCATCGCACGCGGAGACGGTGTGTCGCGCCAAACAGGACCGCGCGCGTTCGGACGACCCAAACATTTCCACCCCGAAAACGGAACAGTGCCAATGCGAATGCGTTTCCCAAAAAACTCGCGACGCCGACGCGCGACGCAGGGGTCTTGTACACGTCCGGGACAGCCCCGCATCGCCCGCCCCGGGTGGAGACCCGTCTACTGTCGAGACCGACCTACTCCTCGCGCGACGCACGCAGGTCAAGTCCCTCACGACGCATCTCCAGGTGCGTCAGACGAGCCACGCCTTAGTGACGCGTCCTACGAACGCGGCAAAAAGCCAATTTTCGAAACGCCAAAAACTGCTGCTGACCAAACTGACCATCCCTTCCCTTTAGATAAAACTCGCCACCCCCGTGTCGCGCCCCGGCAGCCCGAGCCTTCACGGGTCACCGCGCCGGCGCTCGTTTTCGGGCGGCAGCCCCGGAGGAACGTGCGGCTCGTCGTTCCCTTCTGCCAGGATCGAACCAGGGACCGGAACAACCCAATCCCGAAGGCACAACCACCCCGGCGAGCGCCGAGGCGGGCTTTGCCTCCGCCGAAGCGGGAGCGTTTTGAGCGTCCTTTCGCCGTCGCGCGCGTTCGCGGTGGATACGTTCGACGACGGCGAGTCCGCGCGTGACTTGGACGTGGCCCGGGTTTGGTATGAGGCGAGGGCGACGTTGGAAGCAAAGGCGCTTACGCTCGCGAAGGAGACGAGCGATTTGAACGCGAAAGTCGCGACACTGGAGGGTGACAAAAACGAAACCTCGCGGCTTTTGCAGTTGACACGAAACGAGCTTGACAACGAACGCGAAGCGCACGTCGCGACGCGGCGGGCGATGCGGGAGTCTTGCGATACCGCAACGCGACGCGAAGCAGCGCTTCAGTTCACTTTAGACGTGAAGTGCGCTACTAAACAAACCAGACGTGAAACGGCGACGCAGCCTACGCGCCGTGTGACTTCCGTTTGCGTCGGAACGGATTTGTCGCACGAGCAAACGCGCTTGGAGACGCGCGACGCAGCCACGGAGACGTCGGCCACGGAGACGTCGGCCACGGAGACGTCGGCTGGTACCGATGCGTCCGTGATGACCTCGGTCGATTCAGACGTGGCGCAACTAAAAATAGAGACCCTAACCATGGAACTCGCCGCCGCACACCGCGCGCACGACGCCGCCACCGCCGACGCTGCGTTTGCGCGACTGCGACTCGACGAAAGTGAGGAAACATTGCATTCGTCGCGAACGGTTTTGTCAACAGAGCTTGCGCTGGCGCCACAACGCGCGGCGAGTGAGGTTATTGAGTTCGTGGTGGTTGGCGCGCTTGAGAGGCTTCTGGATGACGCACACAAAGATTCAAAGCGACATGAAGACGCGCTGACGGTAGCACAGGCGGAGTTGGAGAAGTTGGCGACGGTGAAACGCGACAGGGACACTCTTAAAGGCCGCGTCGCGACTCTTTTGAGTACGCAAAAGGAAAACGCAACAGCGCTGGGTGAGGCGCAGGCCGTGGCGCGAGTTATGATGGTGCGCGATACAACACGGGAAGGCGAGCTTAATGGGCACTTCACTTCACGAGAAGATGCGATTCGTGACCGTGACAACGCGCTGGAACGAGTGGCATTTGCGGAGAGAAGAGCTGAAACCGAAACAAAAAGGGCGCGCGATTTGGAAACAAAAGCTTCGGAGGCGGAGGCGGAGTTGGAAGCGGCGACGGCGCGCTCAGACGCGTATGCGGCGAAAGCGCGTGAGGCGGAGCAAAAAGCACCAGAAGCGGAGTCGCGAACACAAGCTCGGGTTGATGCGCTTCAGGCCGAGGTTTCGAAGACGCGCGCACTTTTGGAAAATGAACGCGTACACGGAGCGGCGGCGGCGGGTGAAGCGGCGTGCATCGCGAAAACTCAAGTGTCGCGATTGGCGGAGAGCGAAACAGCGCTGGTCGAGTCTTCCAAACGAATTGAACATCTCGAGACCGAGCTTGACGTGAGTCGTGAGACGTTGCGTGACGCAAACATGATTGGCACCGAACGTTTGACACTGTTGCACGAAACCAGGGACTTGTTACGCTTGTCCGAAGAAACCGCCGCCGGGTTAAAAAGCCGAATAAAAACAACCCGCGACGCTTTCGACGAAACCACGCGGCGTCGCGATTTCGTTTTCGGTGTATTTTGCGTCGTGCTTCGCAATCGCTTGGACTGCGGTGAAGAACAGTTAAGGTGCGTACATCAAGAGCTCCGTGGTACCCAGCATAGCTTGGCTAAAATGAGTTCGGAATCGGAAACCGCGCGGGCTTGTGTAAAAGAAAAAACGCAAGAAATCGAATCGTTGCAGAGTCAAGTCAGCGATACCTCGGCCGCGTTAAACGCAAAGACGGCGAGTCTCGGTTACCTTGTCACGAAACAAGAAGAAGACGAAAAACGCACCAGGCTACAAGCCACGTACACGAAAGAGTGCGAAAAACGACTCACGGTGGCGGCTGCGGAGAACATCCGAATGAAACGAGCCCTCGACGCGCTCGGGGGCGAGGCGGCGTTGTCCAGTGGGCGATGACATGAAACTAGGCTAGACTACTACTGTAAATAAAAAGAGAATATCACTCTTACTTGTAATCGCCGCGTCGCAAAGGTAGTGGTTAAAGGTAGTGGTGTAAATAGCCGACGAATAGCGCTCGTACTTGTAATTGCCGCGTGTTAAAGGTAAAGGTGATCTTCATCGGCAGCTTTTGCCCACGGCGCAGGTGCTTCAAATGTATACTCCCCCCACACCAAGGATCTGGCGTGTAGCGCTACGGGCCAGTCAGGAACGACGCCGGCGCCGATTCGTTTCGCGACGGCGGCGTCCTTGTTGTTTTTCTTTTTTCGCAGATGCGTTTTTTTCTCAAACGTTTTCGGGGCATCACCTTCTTCCTGATCAAAAGTATCACCTTCTTCCTGGTCAAAATCTCCACCCTCGTCGTGCAAATACCCCCGCATCGGCTCATACAACGAGTCCCCGAGAATCGGGTGGCCGAGCGCGGCGAGTTGCGCGCGGACTTGGTGCGTGCGGCCGGTGATTAGCTCCACCGTGATTTCGAAAACTTGCGATAAATAAACGAAAGTGTCAGTCTTTCGTGATGTGAGTGATTAATTACGGGCGGACAATCGGCAAAACAGGGAGGCGGATTTGGGAAAGGCCCAATACGTACCTTGCTTTGGCGGTTTCAGAGTTTTCGTGTTTCGATCAATCCACCGCTTCGGCAGCGCTTTGTGCGACGACTGCAACGACTCGGCGTGACTTTCGTGCCACCTTTGCACGGTATCGTCATCTACTTCACGACAACGCACCACTCGCAACTCGCACCGCTTCCACCTCGTTTTCCTTTCAAAGCCATTTATGGAAACGGTTTCGCCCACGGCGTCGTTCAGTTGCAAGAATTTAGCCTCGCTTTTCTTCACCCCGAACCCGGAAAGCGCGTCGTCGCCGAACGGGCCGGGGTACATCCAGTGCACAACTGTACTTCCGCTTTTGATATTTCGCGAGGTAAGCAAGTTGGACGTACCCGAAGTCAGCGCGACATACGTCTTAGTCATGTTTTTTTGCGTTGCAAAAACCTCACCACCAGAATTCGAACCAATGCCGCCGATACCCTCGCCGACGCCGCCGATGCCTTTGGCTAAACCGCGCCACACTCTTTTCGGGGCTTCTTTTTCGGTTGTTTTCGGTTTTGGTATTTTGGAACTTTTATTCGCCACCGCGTCGTTAAACGCCGCGACCGCGGCTTTGTGTTTCCCCAGCACCACGACTCCCGACGTGCTGGCGTCCAAACGGTGCGTCACGTGTAACGAACCCGGTATTAAACCAAGCGAACGCTCCACGCACCCGGGGACGCACTCGCACCCGTTGCTTTCGTGCGCCTGCGACGCGTAAAACAAAGTGTCAGTCTTGAGTGTACTGTATTGGGCGATTTATATACCGTGGGCAAACAGTCGGGCGTAATCGGGCCTCCACAGTGCACTTGTGCTGTACGCAGTGCACTTGCTTTTAATGACTAGTGGACGTCAAAGAGGGGCGGCAGAAACAGTCGTCTTGGGATTTGGGAAACGCCCTACGGCCGTACCTGCGTGGGCAGTCGCGCCGGTTTGTTGACGACGAAGAAATCGGCATTTTCGAAAACCACGCGTTTCCGCCATTCAAGTTCGCCGAGCCAGCACCCGTCCCGGTACCGCCGCGGGTTGACGTGTACCCGGATGCGTTGATTTTGCTCGATAACTAACCCGTGTATATGCGTTTTTACCCTGATCCACTTTTGTTTCCGTTTTGGAGGGGGGACCGTCGCGGGCGGGGACACGCCGTCCACGCGCGACCACCCGAACGCCTGGAAGGAATGTATTTCCGCTTTCGAAATCGACCCCATCGAATCAATCGTTCCGTCACCCTGCCCATCACCGGGCGGGTCTCTTCCCTCCGGCCACACCTCCGCGTACACGGCGCCCATATCCACGAGCTCGTTGGCTAAGTCCTGGGAAAGCCCGGTGGTTCGGGCCACCGCGGTTGTGACCGGCGTGGGTTCGGGGAAAGGCACGCTCACCGTCCAGTGCAGCGTTTCCACATGGGAATTCGTTTTTTGTTTTTGTGTCAACTCGTGCGCCAGCACCTCCCGGGCGTCGTCCAGGGCGTCCAACACAGGCCACGGCGACCGGGCGCGCGTAGAGGGTTGACACGAACAGGCAGTGTCGTGTGAGTCAATTGTGTTCTCACGTGTCTCTGCAAGTACAAAATCCAACCCCTCGGTCGTTCTCTGCGCGTCGTTGTCCACCCCAACCGCCATGCACGGCCGCCGCCGCCGTCGGATTCGGACCGGTGTACCTCCACTTGAAGAAGTTCGACCTGTAACTCTGCGCGCGCCAACAAACCCTGTCGTCGGCTCCACCCGTGTCGCCAACGTCGCGAGCGACATCGCGGACGCGCGGACCCTACGCACCTGCCTTGCTCCGAGGGTATGGCGCGGGTGACGTCAGAGACGCACTTTTTGGGATTTTGGAAAAAGTGCCGTCTCTCTTCGAAGGCAGAACGAACCAAAACTCCAAAACCGAACAACGGCCCAGTGGTACACACGGGGTGTGTCCGTGTGTATGCGTTGCAGTCTGCGAGTCTGGTCCGCGGGGCCGGTGTTCGTCACGTCCCTTGTCGGTCCGTGTGCCTTTTGGCGCAAACGAGGGACTCGGCATGAATGCCATTTCCCGCATTGGCAGGTGCGCACGGCAGGTGCTGCGCGGTGCTTCGTTCCAGGTGCCGCATTGCATGAGCGCCTCAGGTGATACCTCCATACCTCCGGGGTTCCAAACGGCATGGCACCCACCGACCGCGCCCCGTCCTCGTTCACCTCGCCATCACGGAACGGGCACGCGAAGTCTCGGCTGGAGCCTATGCAAAACCGGGTGGACAAAGTCCGCGCGATGGAGGAGGGCGTGCGTGTGACGCAGCGCGCTTCGGCAGAGACTCTTGGGGCAGTGCTTGATGCGGCCAAAGCGGAGCGGGCGCATTTGCGGCTGAAACGCATGGCCGCGTTCGATTCACACGACTACGACCCCGCGGATAACGACTTGGAGGAAGAAGCGTTGCGGCAAAGAACACGGAAGGATTACAAATCCGCGAACCGGTGGCGGTGCGTGTTGTGTTGTATTGTATTTCCCAAATCCTGACACACTGTTTGTTCCGCCCGAGTACGCCCGACTGTTTACGCATACACATTGCGAAGGACTGACCCTAAACCCTACACAAACCCTAAACCCTTCCTGCACCGCAGCTGGGGCCTGTCCGTGATGATCGGCGTGGTGATGGGGTTCGTGGCGTTCACCGTGGACGGGTTGATCGACAAACTAAACGCGTTCAAGTACGGCGCGGTGACCGGTTTGATCGACGGGGGGATGAGCGACTTCGCGGTCTGGGTGACGTTTGTTGGGATTTCGGGGACCCTGGCGGGCGTCGCGGGGGGGATGTGCAGTTACGTGGAACCGCTCGCGGCGGGAAGCGGAATCCCGGAAATGAAGACGTACCTAAACGGCGTGCACTTGAAAGGCTTGTTACGTCTACGAACGGTCGTCGCAAAACTGGGCGGTATCGCGTTTTCGATCTCCGCCGGGCTCATAGCGGGAAAGGAAGGGCCGTTCGTGCACGGCGGGGGATTAGTAGGCGGAGGGTTGTCAGGTACGTATGAAAGGCTTTCCCAAATCAAAAGCCTGCCTGTTTTACCGAAGCTGGTGACTGTTCAGACCGATTACGGTGACTGTTGTCCATACATCGTCCAATATACGCGATATACTCGTCCTGCGAAGGGACGGTTATTACCTCTGCCCATACTCATCCTGCGAAGGGAGCATTACCTCTGCCCATACTCGTACCACAAGGGACGGTTATTACCCCTGACTGTTTACTCATACCAATCCCGGATATACACATGGCCCGAGAGACTGACACTTTGTTTTACCCATCCCAAGCCTTCGGCTCGCACTCTCTCGGGTTTTCCTTTCCAAAACTGAACCACTTCCGGAACGACGCGGACAAGCGGGATTTCATCGCTATTGGAACCGCGACGGGCGTGGCGGTGGCGTTCGGGGCACCCATCGGCGGCTGTTTGTTCGCCGTGGAGGAAGGCGCCAGTTTCTACAGCAACACGATGTTGTGGCGAGGCTTCCTCGCTACTTGTATGGGGGTTTTAACAATCCACTGGCTGGACCAGCTAGGTACGTCGTATGCGCACTACCACACGTCAAGGTTGTTGCGAACCGCCGACCGACTTCGAACCGCCACCCCGACTTCTTCGCAACGAAACGAACTAACCACCCGCCCAAAATAACACCGCCTGACTGTTTGCCCAACGTAGACTTCGACGCCAAGGATTTCGCCCGAGCCAAGTTCGGCACGCACCGCGACTTCGGGTTGTACACGGACGACGAGGCGAACTATTCGCGCGTTTTCTGGTGGTACTTCTGGGAAGTACCTCTTTTCGCGGGCCTAGGCGCGCTTGGAGGTTTGTGTGGGGCTCTGTTCGTAAAGCTGAACGTGCGAATAACGTCGTTGCGGTACGTATTGCATTTCCCAAATCCCGCCTCCCTGTTTTATCTCTCAGCTGGTGACTGTTGTCCATACATCGCGATATACAATACTGACACTTTTCTGGCAAAACTCCAAAAGACAAAAATACGTACCGGTCACGCACCGCGGGAAACGACATTTGGAAGGTTCGCGTGTTGGGGCTTTCCCAAATCACAGACGACGCGACTGTTTCACCGCTTACCTGGTGACGGTTCGGACCGATCACGGGCGACTGTTCAGACCGATGGCCGGTGACTGTTGTCCATACATCGTCCAATACACGTCCAATACACATACCGATTACCCTGACTGTTTGCCCATACAAGACTGACACTTTGTTTTGCCCGTCTCATCAGTCGTGTTCGTCGCCGTGGTCACCGCGAGCGTTATGTTTCTTCTTCTGAGGCACTCGCCTTGCGCGAAGATCCCGGGGAACTTACTTACCACAGGTGACGCCGCAGGGAACGCGGTAGGGTCGCCCAGCCGGTTGGATCTCGGCGACGCGGCGCAAACGCCGTTCGAGTACGGCGCCGAGGACGGGAACGCGATTCGAGAAAAGTTTTTTCGACGCCTGTATTGCCCGGAAGGTGAGTATTTGTATTTCCCACCCAACACGTTATGAGACGACTGATTGCCCATACTCGTCCTGCGAAGGGACGGTTATTACCTCTGCCCATTACCCTGACTGTTTACTCATACTATGGAGTACAGTATACCCTTTCCAATCCCGAGAGACTGACACTTTCGGGTTTTATCGTACAAGGCGAGTACTCCCTGTACGGCCAGCTGTTCTTCACCCCGCTGGCGAAATCGTTGAAGCTTCTGGTGCACTTGGGCGAAGTCGGCGAAGGCGCCGCGGAGGTAGCGTCGGGCGAACGAACGTTCATGTTCGGCATGGATGCTTTGTTTTTATATTTCTTCGTGATGTACGGGTGCGTATTGCGCGTTTTCCAAATCCTGACACTCGTCTGTTTACGGACCCTGCGTGACGTCCACTAGTCCGTAAAAGGAAGTATACTACGGGTAACGTTTACTGGCGTACTGTGGTAAATTGACCCAGTACTATTACTGTTACCACGGTAACTGTTACAAACCACACTCGCCGACTCGGGACTGACACTTTTCGGTTACACTCACAGGCTGATGGTGTGGACGTACGGAGTAGGCGCGCCTACTGGGTTGTTCGTGCCGAGCCTCGCCGTGGGCGCCGCATTAGGGCAAATCTTCGGACGTGGCGTCGCCGCGTTTGTCAACGCCATCGACCCATCGATTCAAATCGATCTGCACACGTACGCGGTACTCGGTGCGGCGGCGAGTTTGGGGGGCGCAACAAGGATGACCATATCGATCACGGTGCTTGTGATGGAAACCACCGGCAGCATGCAACTCGTGATTCCCCTGATGTTAGTGATCTTCTTCGCCAAAGGTACGTGCCGCGCGTTTCCCAAATCCAAACACACTGTTTTATGTCCCGTTCGTGACTGTTTGACGTCCACTAGTCATTAAAAGGAAGTGCACTGTTCGGCCCGATTACTCTAAGTGCCCTGTGTCCGGCATTACTCGGACCCCAATCCCCCATACCGTAAGACTCACGACTGACCTTTTTCCTTACCCTCCAAGCCGTGGGAGATAAGTTCTCCCTCGGGATCTACGACACGCACATCAAGATCCGAGGCGCGCCGTGGTTGGTGGAGCACGAACAAACGGGGCCTGTTTTCGATAAGTTACAAGTAAACGAAGTCATGGCGGACCGCCTTGTGACCTTGAAACCGGTAAGCGCGGTGTCCGATATCGTTCAAGCCCTCTGCGAAACAACGCACGGCGCGTTTCCAGTCACCCCGGTTGCGCCGCGCGTACCGGGCGAGCCCTTCGAGCTGCACGGCACGATCACGCGAGGCGTGCTGTTGAAGCTGCTTCACCACCGCGTGGGTTTCATGTGGGGGCCTTTTGGGGATGACGATTCATATCACAGAAACGAAGGGTCGTTCCACGCCGGGCCGGAAGGGCTTCACCGAGGAGGTGTTGAGGGTGAGTCGTATTTCCACCCACCGCCACACACCGCCTCCCTGATTGCTCATACACGACTGACATTTATTTTATTTCAATCAGGACTTCACCGCGGAGGAGTCCACAGTGATGAGCTCTCCTCAATCGGCGGCGACGCGAACTCGCCCACCGGCGAATCACAAAGCAAGGCGTTCGTGGGTAAGTCGGTCTCGTCGGCGGACCTAGACCTACCCGGGTCGGGCGCCGGATCGGGGGAAAGGTACAGTCCGTCTTCGACCGCGCAGCGGAAAAGCAAACTTTTCGAAAGCGCGTCGGAGCGGTCCGAGTTGCTCGAAACCCTTAAGCAGATCCCGTTCAAACCCCCACCAATCGCCGAGTTGGTCAAACGGCTCACCCCCGAGGAATTAAGGGCGTCAATAAACATCGCGCCGTTCATGCAGCGGCACCCGTTCATCGTTCACGCCGACGCGCGGCTGTCGCGAGCGTACCGGCTGTTTCGAACAATGGGGTTACGGCACATGTACATCACCCCCGAAAAACCCATGGTCGTCGGGGTGGTTACCCGGAAAGACCTGAGCGAGGAGAACGCGGCGCTTACGCTGGGCGAAAGAGCCGCGGATTCCGCGCGCGAATATTCAATGGACGACGCGAACCCTTTCCACGACGGCGTTTCAAGTAACAAGGACGCCGACGACGAGCACGGCCCCAATTCGCTTTTCCGCGATAAATCCGGAAACAACCACGACCTGCCGTTTTTGCCGTACTACCCCGGGAACGTGGACACCGAGGATTTGGGGTCGGTGGAGATGCAAACACAGGTGGTTGGGGGGGGGGCGTTGCCCGAGGGAAGCGCGCGGAGAAGAGGGAGGTAAACACAGATTTATTTCATTTTTTGGACACGTGGACACTTTATTTTGCAACGTCACACTCCTTTCACGACGGACTCATCCGTGACGTCTTCCTCGCCCATTCCCTGCGGCACGGGTACGCATCCGAGACCTCGTCCTCGCCCATTTCCTCCGGCACAGGTCACGATGCGTCGCCGTTCCCTGGTCTTCCTTGTCGCGTTGCTGTGTGTATGTGCGCTTCCCGGCGAAGTGTTGTGTGATGGTGATAATGACCCTCCTGACATCAGTCAGGTGGGCGAGTCCGCGTGCCGCGAGTTTGGGTACACGCAAACCGGCGTGTGGAACGTGGACCACGACTGCTGCGCCCCCAAGTCTCAGAGCGCGTGCGCCGACGGGTACGACCACTCCTTCGGGAACGAGTGCTACGGCAGTGGGAGTTGTGTGGCGTACGAAACCGTATGCACGGGGAGCGGGAATGCGTCTAAAACCACGATGTTCGCGAACGCGGTGATGTACGAATGCGAACCAGATGACGTCGGCCCTATGTTCTTGGGGGGCGCCCTCTTTCCGATTTTCCTTTTGTGCGCCTTGGCGGGGTGCTACCGCAGCAAGTCGTGCTGCTTTTCGTACCGCAGGCAAGCGCAGTTCGGGGGCATGGGGGTGCAACCGGGGGTGCAGCTCAGCGCGCCGGCCTTGGCGATGCGCGGGTACCCGCAACAACCGCAGGGGTACGGACAACCGCCGCCGCACGCCCAATACCCGCCGCAGTACGCCCAATACCCGCCACAGTACGGAGGCCAATACCCACAACAGTACGGAAACCAGCAGCAACAGGCGTACGGACAGCCCGTCAATTCCGGGTACGTCGTGCACCAGGCCACGGTGCAGCCTCCTTCTGTGCCGTTGCCGCAAACGCACGCAGGGTACAGCCCGCAAACGACGCCGGGGTACTACCCCAGCCTGGATTCAAACGCGTCTGCGCAAAGCGCCGCGCCCGGGGAGCCGGGGGTGGTGCGGTATGGAAACCAAAGTAAAGTACCCATGGTGTAGATAGACTGACGTAGACTGATGAATCGCTACTTGTAGAAATAGTTGTGAATAGTATGCTTGATACCTTCGTAGTAGTAATCTAGTAGGTATTACCATGCCTTTTTCCACACACACTCTCACTCTACCCCATTACAAGCGTGTTGCTCCGGCTCGCGGTTTTAAGCCGCAAAAAGGTGGACAACAAAACGTGAATCGCTTCCACCGCGTTCCCGTCGTCGACCGGAACGCCCATCGCTACACATAACGTCTCCGCGCGCGACTTCAAAGGCGTCTCCGTGTTTCGCACGGTTTTTAAAACAGTCTCCATGTCGCCCTGCCAATTGTTACCCGCCAAAGTCTCGACGTCAGGCATGTTTCGCGAGTACGTGATGCTTTGAGAAGCGCCGCTAAGGTTGTTACTCCCGCCGTTTCGCAAATGCAACGCGCTCACGGTTTCCATCCACGCCGTGAGCTTTCCCGGGTTCCGGTCAGGAAGGTGTACGATTTGGCTGTCGTCGTCAATGTCAGTTTCAGGTACATAAACCCCCGAGTTCTTCAGCGCGTGTCTTAGTTGCAACGAAAGCGTGGTTTTATTCGACTGCGATACACTGGGTTCGTCCAGGTGGGAAATGCCCAGTGCTGAATCGAAGCCGTCCGGTCGCGGGATCTTGACGAACTCATCGATCCCGCCCACCGCGGGGACGTAGTCGGGGACGAAGGGTTTCAGTGGCGTCGGGTGGTGCGTGTCGGGGGGGACGTACGCGTCAATCAAAGCGAACATCCGCCGCGCGTCCTCGGGGACGTCCAGACTGGAAAAAGCGGAGGACGGTTTTTTGGAACCTTGCGCCACTTTTTTCACCGATTCGACATCACCGGATCCATCATCCGCGTTCACGACCCCACGGCCACTCCACGTGTTCTCATCCTCCGACCCGTCCTCCCGCGAACCCGGCGCTTTCACCATTTGACCTCCTCGGGGGGGTAAGACCAGCTCGTCCTGTGTGAGGTAATGAAACGGGTGAGCGACGAAAGCGTGATGAAACCTGAAAAACGGCTCGCGTTGACCTTCACTATTTCGGGAGTGTTGTTGCCCGAACTATTCGTGTGATGCGTGTTGACCGACCCCCCGGGTGGGAACGCACCGAGCCGCCGCCCGCCATGTCATCTACGCTCGACTCAGTTTCCGAACCCAACGCGACCTCTTCGTCGTGCGGCTGGTTCTGGACCACCTGTGTTTTGTGAAAATCGTTGGCGTGAGAGGGGTGAGCCAGGGCACGGGTTTAGTGTTGCGCACAGCGGCACGACCGCGAGATTCGTTTTGCACATCGTCCGGCTTCGGTCGGCAACGACGCGGGTAGCAACGACGCGGGCGGGTCTTCTACCGGAAACATCACGCACCTTCCCCCCGGCGGCGGTATTGACCTCACCCTCGAACTCGTCGCTGGAGTAGTCGAACTCGGAGTCCCCCATCGCAGCCGTCAACACGCGCCGCTCGGAGTGAGAGTTTTTCTTGGACAAAGCCGTTTGTGCTTTTCGTTGTGGAATAAAACGTCTCTTCCTAGAGAAATGACGCTCGCGCCGAAACAACGGCACCCACGCCACACCCGCGCGCGTGCGGCGGAAGGTCGGCCGGGACGCGTCGGTCCCGTCGCCGTGTTCTCCGCGGGCGTTTTTCGGAGCGTGAGTCGTGGCTCCCGCGATGTCCTTCGCGGCGAACAAACAGGCACGCGAGGCGTCGAGGGAAACCAATGATGAGGTGGACCGCCGAAGGGAAACGAGTTCGGGTCGAGGACACGGCAGCACACAGCGTAGGTTCGTGGAGGCTCAAAACATCAGAGGTTCATCCGAGGCTTCCGGTTTTATGGATCAAGACAGCAGCGAGTGGCTCAGTGCGTGGGGCGAGGCGCCGAGGGGCGCGCACGAGGGCGAGAAACCAGGATGGCGGGGAGGGGGGTTGGCCGTGAACAAAGTTGCACCGAACAAAAAACAAACGAAAGCGTCGCGCCCTGCCCCGGTAACCGTGGTACTAACCGGCCGGAATCCGTCAATCGGTTCTGGGGCGGTGGAACGTGCGCTTCGTGTGTGGCTTATTCAAAACAGAACGCTACACGAACCAAGACGGATGACTTTGATACGAATCTTGGGCACCGGACTCGCGGAACGGGGGACGGAAAACGACGACGAAAACGGAACCGAACGAAACGAATCCGACGAACCCGACGAACCCGGAAACAGCGCAGACGTTTCTTCAAAAAAATACACCCCCGGAAACAACCGCATCCGATACGTCAACGGCATCCCCCTGGATGGCAACGGCCGCCCCGTCGGCGTCGTCGCGACGTTTCCCGACCCCCAGTACGCCGCCGTGGACAAATTCGGCAAACCGTCGCCGTTGACGGAGCGAAAAGAATTTATTCCGAAACCCATGCCGCCGGCGAAGCGGTCGTACCACCCTCAAAGTTCCCCTTTCGGGTACAAACGCTCGGACGGGACGTGGGACGGTGTCGAAACGAACCCGCGTGATACGGACCCGCGCGACGCGAACGACGTGGCGCTTGGCAAAAAACACAAAAACGCACCGGCGGTTACGCTCACGAAAACGCAGTTTGTAAAAGCGTGTGACTTGATTGGCATTCGAGTTAGCGAACAGGACGTGAACGAGTTGTTCCAAAAGAGAACCACGCGTCCGGGGGGCAAGGTTTTGGAACTGGAACACTTCGTGGATACCGTGCTAGCCGCGCCTGAGCGACAAAAAGGAGACGGCACAGCTGGGAGTGTCGCGGTCGCGGTCGCGCAGGCGGCGCGAAGAAAAGGGGAAGGTTTCGAAAAGCCTCCTTCCGCTTTTTCTGGAAAGATATCGTACGCGCCGTGTAAATCCGGAGTCTTCCCTCCGTCCAGGTGGGATTCCGACTTTGAGTTAGTCTCAGCAGCCCCTCCTGACGTGTCCTCGACCCTTGAGTGGGCTTATGGGGTCTCCGTCGCGGGCGTCGGGCACTTACTTCAAAATTGCGATACAAACGCCACCAAGACAAACGACCGCGCTTCGTCGCGCTGGGCGTACGCGGTTGGCGCGATGGGCGTGGTTTTCGACGCGGCGAAACACACGCAGGGTTTTTTCCGAGGCCACGACGACGCCGTGGTCTCACTCGCCGTGCACCCGTCCGGGAAGTGGGCGGCGACTGGGCAACAAGGTACGGCCGGACGGGGCTTTCCCAAATCCAGGCACACTGTTTACTTCCCCTCTGTCTCTGTTTACTGCCCCTGGTCGAGTACACGGCCGTCATTGAAAGGAAGTACTACACGCATCACAAGTAGACTGTTTGCCCATACAGTACACCCATAGACTCAAGACTGACCCTTTTCGTTCCCAATCACAGGCCGGGCGCCGTGCGTTTGCGTTTGGGACACGTCCACGTTTCGCGAAGTCGCGCGGTGCGTATTTCCCAACTCCAAATCCCGCCTCCCTGCTCGGCCCGATTACCCTGAGTGTTGACGCATACGCATTACGAAAGACTGACACCTTTTCTTTTTCCACAGCCTGCGACACGCGCCGGGCGACCGCGCGGTTATTGGAATCGCGTTCGGGCCAGGCGAAGGCGCGGTGGGTGACCCTTGTGCAACAAAAGCCTCGCCGGCGAGGATAGTCACCACCGCCGCGGACGCGACGCACTGCGTCCGTGTTTGGGACTGGGGCGGTGTTTACGCGGGGCGAACGCGGCCTTACGAAATCCAAAGGGCGCCGGGACGCGGAGGCGGCGGCATTTCGAGTTTGATTTCGCCGAGGGTGCGGGGCGTCGCGTTCGCCCCCGATGCGGACACGTTCGCCACGTTCGGAGAAGGACATGTCAAGGTGTGGTCCGCGAAAACACCGACCGACGCCACCGCGACGCCCGTGATCCGGCCGCAGGGTGGTGCCGCGGCGAAAGCGGCGGAAGCGGCTCGCGCGAAAGCGTTCGCCAACGCCGCCGCGCTTCCGGGAGGCGCCGCCACCGCCAGTGCCGGGTACGCCGCGCGGTCGTTTTCCGTGGGCGGACCTAAAAGTGCCACTCCGGTAAGTATTTCCCACCCACCACATTCCACTGACTGATTGCCCATACGAGACTGACATTTATTTTTTTACAATCAGGACGCCACGTGCGGCGCCTTCGCGCCGGGGCCGGGAAAAGGCGGTACGGGTTTGTTAGTCACGGGCCACGCGGACGGCCGGGTTCGGTACGTTTGCGCGTTTCCCAAATCCTGACACACTGTTTGCCGATTGTCAAGAGTAATTACTCTTTACTACATATATCACAAGTAGACTGTTTGCCCATACATTCTACTTGTACACTCAATACTGACCCTTTTCCAGGCTTTGGCACGGAGACGCGTTGGTGTGCGTTGGCGAAAAAAACGCGCACGGAGCAGGCGAGCCGATTCGAACCCTCGCGCTTTTTCACGACGAGGACAAGCGGCTTACCGTCGTGACAGGCGGCGGTGATGGGTACGTGCGGCGTTGGTCGCTTTTCGCGACGGAGGATGGGGATACAGATTCTGGGGCGGCCGTTCGGTCGGTGGGCGCGACCCGGGTTTCGGGTAACGAGCCAATTTCTGCTTCTTGTTTTGGATTTGAAAGCGCGGTTGGGTCAAAAACCACGGTCCGCGCCGTGTCAATTGACGCCAACGGAGTCGCCGCGGCGGTCACATCTTCCGGGGATCTGTGGATCGAGCAGGTTTGGAAGGAAGAGGTTGTCGACACAAACGACACAAGAGAAGGTGTCGCAACACACGCGCGGCAAAGTCGTGTCGGCGACGAGACCGAAGAACACGAGGAAGACGCCGACGGCAAGAACGAACAAGACGCTACTCCCGGGTCACCCGAACCGACGAAATCCGAACCGACGAAATCCAAATCCGGGGTGTTCGCGTGTTTCAGTAGGGGCCAACCAAGTGCCGCGCACTGCGTGGCGTGGCACCCGAATGACACAAGAGGTTTGTTCGCCGTGGCGGGGGGCGGGTCGCGGGTGGTGGTGTACTCGGCGAAACAAAAGAAAACAATCGCCGTCGTATGGGCCGTCGACCCGGCGCCCGCGAAAATAACCTCCCTGGCCTTCGCCCCGGATCCGGCGCCCGAAAAGTTCCCCGAACAGTACGACACCGAGGAGAAGGGCGGCTTACTCCTGGCGCTAGGCACCGCGGACGGGTTCGTACGGCTCGTACGACTGCGGTTGGATACCGTCGGTACCGCTACCGGTAATACTGATGATGCTAAAACTACCGGTACTACTGACCCCTTAGCCGAAAAGATAAGCTCACAGACCCACGTTTCATACGCCGCGCGCACCGTGGCTTGCGTCAGGTCATCGCCGAGCGGCTCGGCCGTGACGAGCCTTGTTTTTTCGCCAAACGGCTCGCGCGTCGCGGCGGCGGCGGAGCATTTAGTGGTGCTGCACCGCGTGGTGGGCGTTTCTGCGGGCGGCGCACAGGGCACGCAGGACGGTTGGTTTCCACACAAAACAGTGTGTAAGGGCCACCGGAGTTCGATACAGTCGGTGGACTGGAGCGTGGACGGGACGGTCATTCGCACCACCTGTCGGGCGCGGGAGATTCTGCACTTCGAATCGACACAGGGCAGGCAAGGTACGTGTTGGGGCTTTCCCAAATCCGCCTCCCTGTTTTGCCGATCGTCCGCCCGTAATTACGGTTCACTACATAAATCACAAGTAGACAATTTCCCCATACATGGCACTTGTACACTCAAGACTGACACTTTTCGTGTAACAACGCAAGCCTTTGGCGATTTCCGCGACGCCGAGTGGCACGCGTGGACCGCGCCGCTCGGGTTTCCGGTCATGGGTTTGTTTCCGTGCGGGATAACACCCACAACTCAAATGGGTGGGGATGAGATAAACTCGGTGGACAGGTGCGACGTGAGTCGAGGTGATGGGTCATTGACTCACGAGTCAATGACTCATGACAACACCGATTCGTTATCGCTCGTTGCGACGGGCGACGATTTCGGCCGCGTCCGGCTTTTCAAATACCCCTGCGTCGTCTCCAACGACCGCAACGCGCGTACCGAGATGTTCGCGCACGCGCAGCACGTGTCATGCGTGCGGTTCGCGCCGGAACTGGTTGAGGCCGTGTCTACGGATACCAATTCGCGCCTGCTCGTGTCAACCGGGGGCGCCGACAGAGCGGCGCTGCAGTGGGTCGTGACGAGTGCTTCTCGAGAAGGCGACGACTCTGATGAAGTTGGTGGGGGTATTACGACTGCTGATTCCGCCATGGTGGCAGAAATCGAACCCTCGACGTCGACGTCTCAATCAAACCACCAACCACCTGCTCAAAAAATAGGACTGTACCGCCAGTCAAAGTTGAAAGAGCTTGAAAGCCGAGTGAGCGACTTGCTCAACGCGGCTCGGCCGAAACCGCCGCAGCGACGGTTGAAACCTTGGTTAGCAAAACCCGCGATTGCCGTCCGGTCTGTTGACTCAAGCCGGATACCCACCGGCCCTCGACGACCTGATACGCCTCCTGATAACGGAGAGGTGCTCGCGTTTAAAGACGGCGAGTTCTACTGGCAAACGCCGCCGTCTCCGCGGGACTTCGCGAAGGAGTTTCGAAAGTAGTCGCGCCAGTAGAATGTAACAATTAGTATTCATTCGGCACCTCTAACAAGCCACGACTAAAGCAACAAGCGTCTTCTATTTCTGTTTCTTCTTCTTCTTCTTCTTCCCAGTTCTCCCTATAAGACTGGGATCGGTCATCGGGTTCCAGCCCTTTGCTTTTCGTTTCGCGGCGAAGGACACGCCGGCGCGACCGCCGTCGTCGCTATCGCTGTCGTCGTCGCCGTTTCTGTGGTTGCCAGCCGCCGACTTTCCCTCCGTCTCCTCCTCCTCCTCCTCCTCCCGTCTCCGCGCCTGGCTTCTTCCCAGCGCCTTCCCGAGTTTCGTCTGCACGGCCCCGTGTAGCCGCTGGGCTTTGTCGTGGGACAGGAACTTCGCGCCCAGGCCTAAACGTTCCTGCCGTTTCGGGCGGTCGCAGTCCACATCCTCCACCCCGAACCACTCCGCGAATTGTAAATCTTTCCCTTCGGTACCGAGCCACCCTTTCACCACGTCGAACGCGACCCCGTTCGCAAACATCTCCACTTCTTCTTCCGGTTGGTCCGGTTGCTTGGAAGCGACCTTTGCGGCCCGTTGCGCGAACGACGGCATCGCCGTCGCACCGCGGTCACCCTTCTTGCGCGCGGCGGAATGCTTCTTATGAGTGCCGAAATGACAGGAAATAATGAAGGATGATTTTCGAATGCTCACCCTTCTCGTCACTGCTTGGCGCGCCGTCGCGTACGGCTATGGCGTGCCACACGTCGTCGTTCGCCCTCGCGCCCGCGATGGCGCGTCCGGTGGCTCAGGGACGCGACAATAGGAATAGGAATCGTCGCCCACTGCCCGTTCTCGGCGCGTCCCGGACCCCGCCCCCCGGCTTGGCCTTCACCGCAGATGTGAATTTGGTGAAACCGCACGACGCGTGTTCCGTCGCGGGCAAACCAAACGATTCCGGACACGCCGCGAAGCTCAAAACGGTGTTCGCCTCTGGTGAGGGGATCGTGGTCGGGGCGTTCGCGCGTGTGGACGGGGACGACGACGACACCCAAAAAGAACCCACCGCACGACGTTTCCCCGGAACACGATCGTTGGTCCAGTTTGGGTTCGATTTAATAGCAGGCGACGGTGACGTCGACGGGAAGATACTTATCGGCTTCGCACGAGCCGCGACGGATGGAAGCATGGTCGCCACGATTGACGAGGTGACCGTGTCGAAACAATACCGAAACAGAGGCGTCGGGACGAGGTTGATTACGAAAATTGCGTCCGAGTTAAGAGTCAGGGAAATCTACGACGTCGGCGCGCGCGTGCCGGGCGCGTCAAAAACGTTTTTCGAAAAGTGCGGGTTCAAGCCGGACGTTGAGGGCGCCGTTTTGATGCGCCTAGCGCCCGAGACGATAGATACAAGATTCACGGGAAAATTCGACCCGGCGCGGGAACTGAAACGAAAAGGCGTGGTTATCTTAATGCTGGGGGCGATGGAAAAAGCAGACGAGGCGAAGGATGGATGAGACGTCTTTGCGAACGTAACCATCGATTGGAGACAAGTGATGTTCAATTGAAAAGATCAGAAAAAGCAAAATCCTCACGCCATCGCATCTTTCAGCTCGCCGTTCGCCGCCATCTCCAGGATAATGTCGCACCCCCCCACGAGTTCGCCGTTGACGTACAGCTGCGGGTACGTCGGCCAGTCGCTTAACGTTTTCAGTCCTTGCCTTACGTCTTCGTCGGACAGGATGTCGAAGGTTTCGAAAGCGTGGCCGGTGTCGCTCATGGCGGCCACGACTTTCCGCGAAAAACCGCACCGCGGTTCGTCCTTGGTGCCTTTGATAAAAACCATGTTCCGTTCTTTTTTGATCAAGGCTTTTAACCTTGTTTCCAGCGCCTGTTTCGCCGCATTCGTGGCGCTTTTCAGGGTCTCAACCAGCTCCCCGTTCGCCGCCATTTCCAACACGATATCGCACCCGCCGAGCAGTTCGCCGTTGACGTAAAGCTGCGGGTAGGTAGGCCAGTCGCTGAACGTTTTCAAGCCCTTACGATAGGTAAAAGAAAGTGTCAGTCTCGTGTGGGCAAACAGTGTGTGGCGGATTTGGGAAAGCCCAGGAGGCCGTACCTGCCGAACCTCTTCGTCGCTTAAAATGTCAAACGTTTCAAAGTCCACGCCGCAGGCTTGAATCGCGCCAACCACCTTCCGTGAAAACCCGCACTGCGGTTCGGTTTCGTTTCCTTTCATGAACAACAGAATCGGTGCGCTGGTGGTTAGGGTTTTGAGCCGCGCATCCAGGGTATCCGCCGCGGACGCCGCGGGCGCGGCGGGTGCGGCAGCCGCTGATATAACGCCGCTGAGACTTCCCCCGAGCAAATCGTTGAGTTTTTCAGCCAGCGCCTCACCGTCCGCGCCTTCCAAGGAACCAACCAGCTTGCCGTGTTTGTGGAACGTAAAGAAAGGCACCGCGTCCACGTTGAATCTTGTCACCAAGTCGTCCACGTTCTCGGCTTCCACCTTTAAGAACCGGGCGCCGCCTGGATGCGAGCGCGCGAACTGCATCAACAACTGATCCAGCGCCGCACAAGGCTCGCACCAGTCCGCCCAGAAATGTGTCGTCACCACATCCCCTGTGGAAACATGGGCGTCGAAATCGACGGCGGAGGCCACGTTCACGAGCGACATGTTTTGAGACGCGAGACGAAGAGCGCGGATACACAGGGGCCGCGTCCGCAAAGGGGCGCGTCAGATCTGAGACGATGCATTTTTTCCACCAGTTTTTGGTCAGCTGAGAGCTGACCCTTACTCGAGCAGTGAACGCAACTCGACGTTCGACCGTGACGCGTGCGCGACGAGCGTTCGTGACGAACGCAAAAACGCGCGATGAGATGTGCTGGTCACCCATACGGTGGTTAAATATAAACACGTTTCTATCACTTCCAAACTCTCCTCCTCACTTTCTGTTTCTAAACCCGAGCATTGGCCGAGGACATTCACAATCACAATCCCAAGTTTAATAAATCATGTTTCATTTCGTCGCCGGTTCAAACGTCTCCCCCAGCCGCCCGGCGTACCGCCTCAGCAAATTCTCGTACCTCGCCACCACTAATTGTTGGTCGTGGAAGCTTCGTTTCATTTCCATTACTTCGTCGAAGAACTCTGGATCGAGGGACTCAAGTTCCGCGCGCAGATCCGCGTTTTCCGCGAGCAGGGTTTCCACGCGCGATTCGGAGGAACCGCCGCTTGCGTTGCCGGCGTTCGCGACGCGCCGCGCCCTTTGCGCGTCTTGCCTCGCCGCGTCCAGGGCGTTTTCGCTCGCGGCCAGGGCGTCCCTGGTTTCCGCGAGCGCCAGCGCGGTGTCCGCGGCTTCTGTTTGCGCCTGCTGAACCAACGACAGGGTCTGGTCGCTTCTTCCCGTTTTGCCAGCCAACTTTCGTTCCAGGTCTTTTGTTTTTCTCAACAGCTCGTTCCTCTCCGTCTCCACGCGGCGCGACGCAACGGCTTCGAGTTCCAAATCGTCCACTTTCTGTTTCAGCTGTTTCGCCAGATTTGACGCATCCCCCGCTCGTGACACAGTCGCCAGTCTAGCCCGAGCCGCGGAAAGTTCTCCCTGCTGCTTCTCCACAACCTTCTTCAACGCGTCCACCACGTCCTCCAGCTCAAGCGCGCGTCTGGATGATCCGTCTCTACTGGAAGAAGCACCAGTGGTACCGCCTCCGTTGAACAGCTCATTCAGCCGTCGCTGTAACCGGTCCGCCCGTGAAACCGCTTGTTCTGCTTCGAACTTCAACCCTAGGGCGTCATCATCCCTAGCAAGCACATCCGCCTCGAGAACGCGCACGCGCGTTTCGAGGATGGACTTTTCCGGCAGTCGCAGGGTTCCGGAACCTTGAGCCGCTTCAAACTCGAAAACTTTCCGTTGCAACCGCGCGATTTCACCCGCCTGCTCCACGTCCACCACCCTTCTTGTGCTGGCGAGCTCCCGGTGCAGGGCTTCGCACTCCAGGTGAAGCTTGCGTGTGGCGTCCGGGTCGGTCAGTTTGTTTTCCGGCGAGTCCTTCTCCGCGATTTGCGAAATCGCGGTTTGCAGCTTGGCTCGTAACGAATGCTTCTCCTTTGACATTTCGGCGACCGCGACTCGGCCTCTTTCCACCAACTTTTGCGCATCTTCCAGCTCCTGAGTCCTCGCGGTGAGCTTCTTCGCGAGAAGCTCAGCGCGCCGGCGGAGCTTCACGCCTTCTTCCCACCTCTGCAGCGTCTCGTCGCGTCGAGTTTTGGTACCGGGTTCCTCCGGCGAGCCACTTCCGCCGTTGCCGTCGTCTTCGTTTTCGTCCCCCGAAGCCCCGGCGCGTCGCGTGCGCAGCGTCTTCGATTGCAAAAGAAAAGTGTCAGTGTTGTACAGGCAAACAGGGAGGCGGGATTTGGTGAAACTCAAATACGTACCTTCGCGTCCGCCTCCTCTTCCTTCAGCGCCTTAAGCGCGCGGTCAAGCCGGCCGTTGTGCGCGGTGAGAACCTTGACCCGGTTACTCAAGTCGACGCACCGCTCGCGCTCCACTGAAAGCGCGGTGGAGGCTTCTTTAAGTGCGTTTGTGTTGTCATCGCCGTTCCCTCCAACAGAGACGACGGCGCGCAAGGAGGACGGCCGCGGCGTTGACGACGACACCGCTTTTTCGCCATCCCTGCGCTGCGCCGCCCGTTTCTCCGCCAAAAACCCGCGTTTCTCATCCATCCACTCCATTTCCTTTTGTTCGTACCTAACCAACGCGTCTTGCGTGCGTTTAAGTTTCGCACCGAGCACCGCGGCTTTGTTCTCCACACCAGCTTTCACCACAGCGCGCTCGCTGGTCGTCGACGCCGCGTCCGCGGACGCGTCGCTGCGTTGCGTGAAGGAATCCCCAAGCTTCTTCTCCAGGTCGCGAATCGCGTCTTTCAGCTGGCCGATGCGCTTGTCCTTGCTCGTGAGCTGTGACTTGAGCCGCGCGACTAGCGTTTCAAGAACCCGCGAACTCTGCTGTCCCTTCAAGTTAAACCGCGCTTCCTGAATCGTCCGGTTGGCTTCGCCTTCGCGCAAATCCGCCGACTCGGCGAACCGTTTCTCGGCCGCGGAGTGCCGCGCGCGTTGTTGTTCGTACTGTTGAGTTTTGCCAGAAAAGTGTCAGTATTGAGTGGCACCAAGTGCCATGTATGGGCAAACAGTGCACTTGTGATGTATGTAGTAAACGGTAATTACTCTGGACAATCGGAAACCAGGGAGGCGGGATTTGGGAAATGCAATACGTACCTTCATCGTCAGGGCGTTGATACTAACTTCGGCTTTGTCCAGTAAATCCAACAAGTCGTCTCGAGATTTGTCCGCGAGTTGACCGGTTAGTTTAGGAGTTAATTCGAGGTCGTCTCTCGCGTCCCCTCCGGAAACCGCCCTTACGTCAACCCCAAAGTCAACCGCTTGTTTCATCGCGGCTATTTCCCGCTGGTTTTGTTTGAACAAAAGGTCGTTCAGCTCTTCAATCGTTTGCCGATCCTCACCTTGCTTTTCCATCGCGTCCGCCCTCAAGTCAGTCATGGCTTGCTGCGCCCGCTGTAACGCCTTGTTCTTGTCACTGACCAGGTCCGTAAGCCGCGAAATCGTGCTTTGCGCAACAGCGGTGACCTGCGCGACCGCCGACTCCTCGCCTTGCGTTTGCACGCCGCCGCCGCCTCGCGCTGAGGAACTCGCGACTTGTTTTTCCAGGCGAGCCATCACAGCGTCCCTCTCTTGCTCCGCGTGCGCGCATGTCGCCAGCGCGTGTTTCAACTCCCTTGTCGCGGAAGCCGCGGACGCTTCCGCATCCCCCGCGCGTATCTTCAGACCCCGGATCGCCTCGATCTGCGAAAGCAACACCCTGTGCGTTTCGGGGCTCGCGCCGTCGGGGGTAACGCCGATTGCAGCGGCCGCGCCCACCGCCGCGAGCGCCTCCGCGTCCGGTTTTCGGCGCGGCGCGGGGGGAGGGGGAAGGGCAGACGACATGGTTTCGGAGGTGCTGTTTGACACGACACGGCCGTCACCAACACCAGCATCAACGCCGCTGCCGGAATGGAATGATTCCCTTTCCCGCGACTGCGCCTCTACTCTCGCCACCGCGTCCAGCGCTTCGCGTCGCGCCGCCCGCAGCGCACGCGCCGACTCATCACTCGCGCGGTCTCTGGTTAACTTGTCCTTCGCCGCTTGCGTTTCCAGCGCGACGCACCGCGCTTCCCGTTCGTTCGCCACGGTTTGAAGGTAAAACACGCGCTCAGCCGCGGCTCTTTCCGCACGCGTAGCCCTAGACGCTTCCAGTTTCAACTCAAGCGCTTCTTCACCAAGACGCCGCGTTTCGCGCGACAACGCGTCCCGCTCTTCGTCGGCGTCGAGCTTGGAATCGCCCGTCGAGTTTTGAAGCGCTCTTGCCGCTCGCTCCGCGTCCCTTCGTCGTTCGCCCTCCAATAACGATTTAAGCCGCATCTCCGCGGTTTCCGCGCGTTCCAGCGCGTCCCGGGAAGAAGCAAGCGCGTCGTCAAGCACTTTCTCGCGTCGTGAGCTGCCTACTCTGAGTAGGTTCAACGCCCGTTCCCACTCCTGCGCTTTCTTGGCATCCAAGTTAGCGTCGACAGAGGTTTCGACGCGCGACAGCGTCTCCTCCTGCGCCGCCGCGAGCAGTCGCTGTTCGTCACGCATCGCGACCAGGTTCGCGTCTTGTACTTGCAGCCGCTTGTGCAGCTGTAGCGCGGTTTTGTGAAGCCGGTCCGCCTCGGCTTCAGCGACCTGCGCGCGGTGAGACAAAGAGGCTTCCGTGCTTTTACTTTTCAAAAGTTCGTCGTTCGCGCGCGCCAACGCGGCAGCGGCGTCGCTTCGGCGCTCCATATCGCGAGACGCCGATCGCAGGGAAGCCAGTTCCATTTTTTCGGCATCCGCTAATCGTGTTTTCTCACCCAAAAGAGTCTCCGCGGTCAACGCGCGTTCCTCCGCTCGTCGCAGCTCCGCGCGCGCGAGAGACGCTTCTTCCGTAGTGGCGGCGAGGGCGTCTTCATCCGCGCGTGTTTTTTGAACGCTCGCCCTGGACGCGAGCTCGGCGACTCGCGAGCGCTCTGTTTCCCGCAGAGAGTGCAGGGTCGCTTTCGCCGTGGAAAGCGCGAGTTCCAAATTCGCGACCTCTTTCCGCGCGTCCGAAGTCGCGGTCGATTGCCGTTGCGCTTCCCGTTTCGCAAGCGCTTCGGCTCTGGTTGAGGCTGAGATGAATAAAAGAAAGTGTCATCAGTCTTGAGTCTACGGGTGTATTGTATGGGCAAACCGTCTACTTGTGATGTATGTAGTAGTTGCCAGTACTGGTAAATGTTACTAGTAGTGTACTCCCCCAGGGGCAGTAAACAGTGTCAGGATTTGGGAAAGCCAAATCCGTACCTTCCAGTTTCGCTTCCAGCTCGGCGGCTTCTTTGCGAAGCGCCACTGACTCGAGCTCCGACGGGTGCTTCGCGTCCTTCAAACACTTCTCAAGCGCTTGCTCAAACGCACTCGCTCGCGCTTCCGCGACAAACGCCGCCGCGGTCGCCGTTTCCGCCGAAGAAAGCGCAGCCTTGGCGTCTTCCTCAGCAGCTGCGAGTTTTGTCGCCGCGACGGAGCTTTCCAACCTACTTTCAAGCAGCTCTTTGTGCCTCTGCTGCAACGCCTTGGCGTCGTCAACCACCCGCGCGTGTTCGTCCTTCGGGACGCTCTGTTCGAGTTCCCGCCGCGCGCGCCGCGCCTTGGCGTCCGCCAAATCAGCCCGTTCTTCGTGAAACGCCAAACGTTCCCGCGCCGCCTTGGACATCTCCTTGATATCGAAATCAAGCGCGTCGCGTTCCTTCTTCATTCGCAGTTCCTGAGATAAATAAAAGAAAGTGTCAGTCTTGTATGGGCAAACAGTCGTCCGGGATTTGGGAAATACAATACGTACCTTCGCCGTTGATGACTCCAGGGCCCTGGACAAGCGAGTCTCTCTCGCCTGCAACACCGCCAGCCTGGCGTGCGCCGCGGCGAGGGCTTCCTTCAACCCGCTCTCCGCGCCGGGTTTTAACCGTTCCACCAAGTTCAAAGCATCCGTCGCCGCTTGCTTGGCGGTTTCCGTGTCCGTTTCCGCTTTCCGTAAACGCTCAGACAGCGAATCCCGTTCCTCAACCCAAACCGACACGGCGCGCACGTGTTCGCGGTACAGACTCGCCCGCGTGCTGAGATAAATAAAAGAAAGTGTCAGTCGTGTATGGGCAAACAGTCGTCCGGGATTTGGGAAACGCGCAACACGTGCCTTCCCATCTCGCGCATCGCGGCGTCGTACCGCGAAACCTCCGACGCGAGTTGTTCTAGTTCCACTTCTTTTGATTGTAAATCGCTCGCTAAAACTGCCAACGCCCGGTCCGCGGCGGCGCACTCCTCGCGAAGACGCGTGGACGACGACTCGCTGAGCGGCGCGCCGTTTGGTCCCTGGAGCGACGGAACGTCGAACAACGCGACGGAAGGTGGTTGTTGTTGCGACACAGGCGCTTGTTCCGCTCCTTGCGCTCCACCAACACTCGGTTGTCCTCCACTCGGCGTTCCCGCCAACCGCACGGACATGTCCTCGATCGTGTGCGCCTGCACCGTCATCTGCTGGTGCGCCATCTGCGCGCGTTCGCCGAGCTGCGCCACCGCGGTTTTCAGTTCGTAAATTTCCCGCTCGTCCGACGACGCGGTGGCTTTCAGCTGCCGAACACGCACGCGCGTTTCGTCCCGCTCCGCGCGTAACCGGTCAACAGCCGCGATGGCGTTGGCGTAATCAGCGAGCGCCACGACGTCCTCTTCCGGGAAATCAACCTGCGTGGATATCGGGGTGGTGTCCACGGGGGGGGCGTACGGTGCCGGTGCCGGCGCGACTGCGACTGCGGGCGCCGGCGTTGGCGCCGGCGCGGCAAACGCCGGGGGAAGATCGAGGGTCTGCGACCCGGAGGTCCGCCTCGGCGAGGGGGGCGGACGTTCGGGCACAGGTGCGGCGACGTTTATCGTAACGGGGACGGGGATGAACTCCGACACCGCGACCGGGGGGTGCGTCGCCGGCGCCGCGACAACCGGCGACGCCAAAGCGATTGTCTCCACCGCGGTGGTCGCCGGCGTGGTCGCCTGCTCGGACTCGACGGGTACCGGAGCAGACACAGGCGCGGGGGTGGGCACCAAAGTCGGCAGAGACGCCGGCACCACAGCCTGCCTGGCTCGCGCTTCCTCCAGCTGCTTCGCCGCGGACTTCGCCGCGCGGGTCGCCGCCATTGCGGCGCGTTGCGCCTCCGCCAGGGCCTCACCCGCCGCCCTCGACTGCGCGGCAAACGCGTTTTGCGTTTCCAGCGCCTGCGCGGCGTTCCTCGCGATGCGCATATCTTCCGCGAGCGACCGGGCCTGGTCTCGCGCGTACCTCGCATCCTCCTCGGCTTGCCTCGCCGCGACGCGCGCCTCTTCCTCGGCGCGTCTCGCCGCGGACCTCGCTTCGTCCTCGGCGCGCCTCACGGCTTGCTCGGCTTCGAGCTGCGCGACCCTAGTTTCCTCAGCCTTTTCGAGGGCGACCTGCCCCGCTTGCTGTTCCTTCGCGCGCGCTTGTTCGAACTGCGCGCTCGTCGCCGCCGCCGCCGCCGCCGCCGCGGACGCGACTCTTTGCGCCTCGGCGAGCGCCGCCGAAGTCGCCGTCACCGCCGCCGCGTTCGCCTCACGCGAAGCCGTGTCCGTGACGAGCTCGGCGTGTTTCTTCGCCGCCTCCGCGTTCTCCGCGGCCCGTACAGCCGCGGCGTCGGAATCCGCCACGAGTCGTGTCACCTCGGCGAGTTTTTCTTGAAGCCGCACGCGCTGTTTTGAAAGCAGAGTGTCCGCGCTTCGGCGCATCACTTCGGCCATCGAGGGCAGCATCGGCGACGCGGGTCGCGACGGTTCCGCGGACACAGGCGCTGGGGGCGGCGTGGAGGGGCGCGATAGCTGTGCCATCGCCGCGAAAGCAGCCGCCTGCGTCGCCGCCGCCATCGCGGCAGCCTGCGTTGCCGCCGCCGCGGACGCGGATTGGAAGTTCTGGGAAGAACGCGTCATGGCGTCGTGGTACCCATCCTCCAGACGCACGATCTCGCCGCGCGCGCGCTGCAGCTGTCTTTGCAGCTCCGCGATCTGCGCCGTAGCCGCGGCATCCACCTCGCCGCGCTCGATGACGCGCTCGTGGATAACCATGGGTTGTTGTTGCGCCGCGAATTCGCCGCGGTCGGAGAACGAACGACGCAGCTGTTCCTGTTGCTCGACGAACATCTGGCGCGTGAACGCCTGCTGCTGCTGCTGGTACGTCTGCTGCTGCTGCGCGAACTGCGTTTGCTGCTGCGCCGCGAGCATCGCAGCAGCCGCGGCGACGTTGTCCTGGTTTTGGCCGTGCTGCTGCTGCGCAAACTGCGTCTCCTGGTACGGCTGAGGCTGCGGCTGCTGCGCGCCGTAGTCCGGCGCGGGTCCCGGCGCGCGCGCCGAGACCGCGCCGGAGACGGGCATGGACATGTTGATACCCCCCATGTGCGCGCGTTCCAGGGTCTCCGCGAGCCGTTCTTGCAGATGCCGGTTCGCTTCTTCCAACTCGTTCACCGCCCTGGCGTTGATGTGCTCCACCGCGCGTTGCGCCGAGAACTGCTCGTCGTCGTTTTGGACTTGGAACGACGTTTCCTGGCCGAACCGGAGGGCGTCCGCGAACTCCTCCAGCATCGCGAGCTGCCTGGCGGACAAACCCAGTTTTGCGGCGTGTTCGCCTTGCCACTTCGCGCGGTACCGCAGCTCGTTCCGCAGGCGCCGGCGGTCTTCCTCAAGTTCCATGACTTCATGTTCCAGCTGTTGGTTCAGCGCGCGTAACTGCGCGGCTTCCACCTTGGATCGCAGTTTGAAATCCCCAAGGTCAATCGTGGCGTCTTCTGGTATGCCTGCTTTTTGCCGTAAAAACCGCGTTTCTTCGGTCAAGTCCTCGACTTTGCGCCCCAAGCCGTTACTCACGTCAACCGCGTCTTGCACCTGCGCATCCGCGCTTCGGATTTGCAACCGCAAGCCTTTCAAATCACGCATGGCTTCCGATAACCCGTAAACCCCGGCTTCGTACTGGGCGTTGCGTTTCGTGAGGTCCGCTAGCTCGTCCTGCGCGTCCCGCAACGCCCGGTCCAGTTCCGTGAAACGCTTGCTTTCCTGTCGCAACGCCTCATCCTGAACCCCAACCTTCGCTTCCAACGCGGCGTGGTGTCTGTTTTGGCGCTGCAACGCGATGTCGATTTCGCGACCGACGTCTTTTTCGAGCTGGTCGTACGCCTCAAGGAGCAACACTCGCAAATCCCGTAACTCCTTGACTTCCGCTTCCAGCTCTTCAACGTAACGCGGGTCGTCCGGGTGCAACCCGTTCGCGGCGTTGTGCGTGCCTTGCGACGCGCGCGTGACGTTGGCGCGGCGGCGCGGCGAGGCGAGCAAACCCGGCGCTCGGTTACCGTCGCTAGGAGTGCCGGGGCGCGTGTTGTTCGACGACCGTTCCCGTTCCATGGATACCGCGGTGTTTAGCTTACGCACCTCGTCCTCCAGATCCTCCCTTTCTACTCGCCAAAGCTCGTGCTCCTCGCTGAACCGCTGTTCGAACGTCTGCAGCATCACGGTTCGGTCGTGCAGGTCGTTCGTGGACGTTTCCAACTGCGCCGCGATCATGTCTCGTTCCCTTCGTAGGGATTCAGCTGCAGCTTCCACATCAGCTTCTTTGCCCCGCCAGCCCTGCGCGGCGTCATCAAGGCGCACGATGGTTTCCGAGTACCCCACGCACTCCGCCATGAGTTCCTCGATCTTTCCGGATAGCCGCGCGTTTTCATCCCCTAACATCGCGTTTTCCTTCTGGTACCTACTCACTTCCTGGTTCCTTTGGGACGCGCGCTGCGCCGCGGTGGTGTCTTCTCGCATCTTGGCTTGCATTTTTCTCGTCTCATTAGCAAGCCTTTCCTGCATTTCCTTGACGTCGTCCTCCGCCCGCGCGGCTCTTGCGCGCGCTTCGTCGAGCGACCGTTTGGATTCGCGAGTTTCCGAAACGTGCCTCTCCAGCGTCTCCTTCAGCGCCTCCAGTTCTTGCGTCTGGAGGTTCATCAAACGTTCCGCTTCCTCGGCTCGTGACCGCGAGGCGTCCGCCTCACGCTCAAGTGAGTCGTCCGTACGCGCGCCCCCCCGCTCCAGCGTCTCGATTTGTTCATCCAACACGTCGAGCTCGCGGTCTTTCTTTTCCACCGAGGCTGAACCGACGATCAAAAGAAAGGGTCAGTCTCTCGTGATGTGTTTGAGTAAACAGTCACAAGGGAATCGGGCCGATCAGTCGGCGGAAACGTGGAATTGGGAAATACGAACCTTGCAGATCCTCAGCCCGCATGGCTTGGTACTCGGACGACAGCTGCAGCACGACCGCCAGCCGCGCTAGCCTTGCCGCCATTTCTTCCGGGTTCGTGTCTTGCGCTACGTCGATCCGCGCCTCCTCCAGTTGTCGCGATAAATCGTCCAGCGCGTTTAACGAATACGGTGAGACGTTGAGGCCCCCAAGAAAAGGAGTGAGGTCGAAGCTCATCACCGACTCCCATGACACCGGCCCGGTCTTCGCCACGAAGGAGTAGGGCGGGGCTTCGTCCGCCATCGCGGTGGCCATCGTAAAGAGCGGCGAAGACTCGAGGGGTACTGGGGTTGCTCAACGCCCGCCCGCGTCTCTACCCGATTGCACGCACAAAAGGGCGACCCGCGAGATTTGGCGAGGTACAATTCACCCTCGGGCGCGTGGATGTAGGTGCTCCACGACCCGGCGAACGGTTTTTTCGCGAACACGCGCGCGATGCGGGGGCTTCGAACGTCGAAGGCGCGCCGCCGTGCAGTCACGGTCCCGACCACGCAACGAGCGCGCGGGTATGGCACCGCCCGAAAGCCTGGGACGTGGAAAAGCACGTTGACAATCAAACGGCCAACTTGTAATTTTTGAAAATGCCGATAAAAAAATGGATCCACAACTCAAGAATTGAGGGTTAATCAGGATCGACCAACTAGTCCGAGCTTTTCGAAAATGGAGTTTTGGCTTCGGAAAATGGATAACCACGTCGATGGCGCTCCCGACACCGGTACCAGTACACCGTGCACGGTCTGGTTCGGTCACGACGCGACCCAATGTCCGCGCCCGTGATGTGTCATGGCGTCGCCGCGAGTCGTGCGCCCGTGGTGCGACCGAGGTGGAAGTTTTGCCAAACGCGGCCATCCGCGGCGCATCAGGTGCCCACCAGAAAACTCCTCGCGACCCGCGGTGGATCCACCGTCGTAAAAGCGGATGTCGCGTCTCCGTCGTCGTCTTCACCTGGTCATAAGAAGGTGGTGTTCGTGGGCGGCACGGGCAGAGTTGGCGCTGCTGCGGCCGCGGCGCTTGTTAAGTCGGACAAATCCGTCTCATCAATCGTTCTCGCCGGTCGAAGCCAGGCGAACGCATCAGCTGCGTTTCAAAGACACCCAAACTTAACCGGCGTGGCACGGTTCGAACCGGTAAACGTTAGCGACCCGATCTCCATCGCCGCCTTAATCGCGGGCGCGGACTTGGTGGTACACAGCGCCGGTCCTTTCCAGAGCGGCGGCGGGGACAACGGGAACGTGTTGGATGCGTGTATCAAAAAAGGTGTGGCGTACCTGGACGTGTGCGACGACGCGGGGTACGCGGCGAATGCGAAGGCCAAATCGAAACAAGCCGCCGACGCGGGCGTGCCTTGTATCACCACCGCGGGCGTGTACCCGGGCGTTTCAAACGTAATGGCCGCAGAGATGATCGCGCAGAACCGGGAAGCGTCTCGAGAAGCTTCTCTTTCCGAAGCTTCTTCAGAAGCTGCAAACGAAACTGATGCCAAAAACTCAACAGAAACGCACGCCAAAAACGAACCGGAGGTTGAGTACGTGTTGTATTCGTACTTCTGCGCGGGCAGCGGCGGCGTGGGGGATACCATTCTAGCCACGTCCTACATGCTGTGCGGTGAGGACGTTGTTTGCTGGGAGGATGGCAAACAAGTGGTGACGCGGCCCGCGACGCAAAGGAAAGTTGTGGATTTCGGGAAGCGGTGCGGGAAGCGGGAGGTTTTTCTGTACAACTTGCCGGAAACGCAATCCGCGCGCGGTACGTGGAGGCGGGCTTTCCCAAATCATGCACTCCCTGTTTACTTACGCCCCTGCTGGGTGCACCACTGGTAACGATTACTGGCGTACTGGCAACAACTACACACGGCACATACGCGCTGTTTTATCTCTAACGCTGGTGACTGTTCAGACCGATTACCCTGACTGTTGTCCATACATCGTCCAATACATCGCCCAATACAGTACACCCACGGACTCACAAGGCTGACTTTTGTTTTCTTTCTCTCGTCGCAAGAGGTGTTTGGCGCGCGCACCGTGAAAACCCGGTTCGGCACGTCCCCCGGTGTTTGGAACCTGGCGATGAGTGCGATGGCTCAAATCGTGCCAAAAGATGTTCTGTTGAACCCTGAGACGGCGAAAAAACTAGCCTCGCTCACCGCGCCGCTGGTTCGGCTGGTGGATAAATTGGTTGGTACGCGAACTGCAATGAGGGTGGACGTGAAACTAAAAAACGGGAAGCTCGCGGGAGGGATTTTCAACCACCCGGTGTTGGGCGACGCCGTCGGCGACGCCACCGCCGCGTTCGCGTCGGCGATGCTACGGGGCGAAACTAAACCCGGGGTTTGGTACCCGGAAGAGACAGAAGCGATCAGCGATCGGCCGCGATTGCTAGGTGTGGGGCTTTCCCAATCACCACACGCTGCCTCCCTGATTGCCCATACTCGTACCAGAAGGGACGGCTATACCTCTGCCCTGACTGTTTACGTGATACACATTACGACCGACTGACGTTTTTTTTGCCACAATCAGCCGCCGCGTCAAGCGGGTGCGACAACTTCGTCAACAACCAAGCCGCGTGGATGTTGGAGAGCAAGCCTATTAACTTGGGGTTCGGGATGTACCTGGATTAGAGTATTGTTAAGGACGGGCGGGTGCAGTGATGCACTATTGGATGGAATGATGAGCGTGTCGGACGTGTGTGTAGTATGGAACGTAGTACGCAACGAGCGCGTGTGAAACGAGCACGATGGACGACGTAGTGCGCAAATGTGAAATCGTTTCGAATCAAGCACGAAATCACCTCGCCGCGAGCGCCACGCACGTCACCGAAACCACCGCGGCGAGTTGCAACGATTCATCCGCGCCGTCCACCAGCGCCTTGTCCGCTTCGGCGCACCTCAGGGCGACGTCGCTTTTCTTTTCGTCGGTGAACCGAGAGTCGCTCACGACGCTTTCCACGAGCTGAGTGATTAGCTGCAGCGCGGGGAACCCGTGTTTCAGCACGGTGTCGACAACGACCATGGCTTCGTCGTACCTGTCCCGTACACAGGCGCTTATTATTTTGTCCACGTCGCTTGTTTCCACGGCGCCCGCCACCGCGACGATATCGGCGCCGCTGATTTCTTTCGACCCGAACAACCGCGTGGCGCTTTGATTGTAAAAGAAAAGTGTCAGTCTTGTATAAGCAAACAGGGAGGCCGGGATTTGGTGAAAGGCCCAAGGCCGTACCTTTGCAGCAGCGTGATCGCTTTCCGTAAATCGCCCCCCGCGTTCACCGCGCACGCCTCGACGCACCCGTCCAGTAACGTGATGCCTTCCTTCCCCGCGATGAAACTCAACCGCTCGTGCATCACCTCCCCGCCAAGCGGCTTGAACCGGAACTTTGCGCACCGGCTCGCGATGGGTTCTGAGATGAATAAAAGAAAGGGTCAGTCTTGAGTCTGGGCGATTTATATACAGTGCGCAAACAGTCGGCGAACTCTATTGCACTTATCGTGGTGGTAAGATTTGCGTAACCGCACTCCATACAGGGCATCGAACAGTCGTCAGGGATTTGGGAAACGCGCGACGCGTACCTATTATCCGCGACACGTAGTTGCAAAGGATGAAGAACCGCGTGACTTTCGAGTGCGTCTCCATCGTCCTGCGCAACGCGCTCTGCGCATCCACGGTCATTGAATCCGCTTCGTCCAGGATTAAAATTTTGTACGGCGGCGACGGGTAGCCTGATACGATAAAAAAGAAAGTGTCAATCTTGTGTGGGCAATCAGGGAGGCGGAACGTGGTGGGTGGGAAATACGTACCCGGCGCGGGCGCGCCCACGGCGGTACTCGCGAACCCCTTGATTTTGTTCCGCACCACGGAAATGCCTCGCTCGTCCGAGGCGTTTAACTCCAGCACTCGAGTTTTGAACAGCTCGGGGCCGAACAGCTGGCGGCAAATCGCCAGCGCGCAGGTTGTTTTCCCGGTACCGGGTGGGCCGTAGAAAAGCATGTGCGGCATGTTGGCGGTTTCCAGGGCTTTTTCGAGAGTGCGGACCACCTCTTCCTGATGCGCGACATCCGCGATGACTCGCGGGCGGCTGTGTTGGTGTGGTGGGAGTTTAGGGTGAGTTGTGTGTCCAGGGGCGGTATAGAGTTAGGCACATGGGTATGTGTTGTGTGTTTGAGGCATCCGATGTGTCAACCGCGCGCTCGTGATCCCTTTCACCGTGGTCGGCAGTGTCAGAGTTCATGTGGGTCCGCAGATCTGGGGGATTTAAAAAACGCGACCACTGAATGGCGGTTTCGATCGGTAGGCCGAACTCGAATCGCTCGCGAGTCGGGCTGTACTAGCACTACTACTCTAGTCTAGTCGGGGACGCACTATTTCTCCACCCAAGGTGTGCTCGAGGTGGTTGTCGCGGCCATCTTCGAAACAGGCGCGAAGCAGGGCGCGATGAAGTGCGCGATCACTCGGAAGGAAATGGCTTTGGTTTTTCAAAGTTGGCACTCGACGAGTGCCAACTTTGCCCAGTTAAAAAGCTATCAAAAACATTGGTAGCTTGGATACCACGCGTCATAGTCCAACTCACAACGAACGAACAAAGCGGCCTCCACCGACATGTCTTCTGCCGACGCCGATACTCGCAAACGGAAAAGGAACGTCGCGCTCGATGCTAACGTGGGCGAAGCAATCCCGGGCCTTCTCAACGACATCTTCGTCACGCACTTCTAAGTTCTGACAACTTTGACGATCCCGCCGATCTCGTACGGCTCCGAGCGGTGAGTCGTGCGATGCGCGACGCAGTGACGGCGACGGGGCGTCAGCTCGAGGCTATCCCGGACCTCCCCAACCACCTTGTCGTCGAGAACATCCTGATACCTGAGTATTTTGACGACCCCGCCGATCTCGCACGGCTCCCTGCGGTGAGCCGTGCGATGCGCGACAGGATTGCGGCGACGGGGCTTGAGTTTGAAGAGCTTGATGATTATGATGCCGTGGATCTTGCATGTTTAAGTGCGGTGCAGCGCCTGCAACGGCGAGGTCTTCTGTCGCATCAAGAATACCTTTGTCACACAGCGGCGAGGTGTGGAAATCTCGAGAAGTTGAAGGAGTTTCGCGCGAACGACATACCGTGGGACGTGCAAACGTGCTACTGTGCGGCGTACAGAGGACACCTGGAGGTGCTGCAGTGGGAGCACGCGAACAGCTGCCCGTGGGACGAGGGGACGTGCTCGGGGGCGGCGAACGGCGGGAACCTCGAGGTGCTTCAGTGGGCGCGCGCAAACGGCTGCCCGTGGGACGCAGACACGTGCAAGAGGGCGGCGGGTAACGGGCAACTCGAGGTGCTACAGTGGTTGCGAGCGAACGGCTGCCCGTGGGACTATCGGACGTGCGATTTCGCGAAGAGACACGGGCATCTCGAGTTGCGGAACTGGGCGCGCGCGAACGGATGTCCGGGGTGATTACGACCCGAACGAAAACGCCGTGACCCGCGTGACTCGTATGTCTCGAGGTGCTGCAGTAGTTGCGCGCGCGCGGATGCCCGTGGGATGAGGGGACGTGTGGGGCGGCGGCGCGGGGCGGGCATCTCGAGTTGCTGCAGTGGGCGCGCGCGAACGGCGCACCGGTTTTCGAATACGCGGAATATGCATGATATAGACGAGGACATCAATAAGCACGTACGTATTTGATTTCATAGATGAGGAGTCACTAGATAAAACGTTCACGCCGCGTCCAGCATTTGCGGCATCTTCCCCGCCCACCGCGTCCACGTTTGTTCGTCGCAGGTCGCGAGCGCCGCGATTGAGCTCCCGATGTTCACCACCGACGAAACCCCAGCATCGAACAGGCCGTTTTGAAGGGTCTGGTGTAACACCCACTGGGTTTCGTGTGGGGTGATTTGCAGGTCGAGGAAATCGTCGGGGCGAACCACGCACCATTGTATTTTCTGTGAAGAATCGTCGGCCAACAACGCCACGCTTGTAACGGTATCCGCGAACGGAGGAAGGTAAGTGGCTAAACCTTTCAGTATGGATGACTCAAAGAAAGGACGGGCCGGGTCACCGCCGGTGGGGTTGTCCGCACCAGCGGACGCGAGTAGCACGAACCGGGACGGTGGTTTATTGGCGCTAACGAGCACTTTTCTTGTCGCGAGTGCCATTTCGACGGATGCCTCGGTGTCTTCGGCGAAGTTGCTTTGGTTGGTAACGTCACCAATAGGCTCGATGAAATCATTTTGCGTTTCGAAATCATCCATCGGTCGCATCGTCCCCGCGGCTTCAAGCACCAGCGCCGCAGCGTGGGTGACCAGAAACCGTGGTTCGGCGAATACACTTTCAATGCCGTCGACTCGGTGGCCCAAACAACACACCACGGCGTCGCACCCGCGCATCGCGGATGCCATTTCTTTGACGGACATTCGCGAAACCTCCGCGACAATCGGAACCAGTCGCGGCGGCGTTTCCTGAGTTAATGATTCGTCACCGATATACTCTGTGAGCGTTTTTGGCAACCTATTTGTGTCCCTCACGAGCACGCGCACGTCACAGCCCTTGGCAAGCAACGCCCTGGTCGTGGCGGCGCCGACCCTGCCTGTGGCGCCTAGCACCAAGACGGTTTTTTTCTCAGATTCCAAGGGCAGAGAAGATTGGAACTCCAACGAAGTGATTGACAGTGACGCGGTGTCGTTCCAGGTGGTGTCCACCGCCGCGTGCGTGGCGCGCGGTACGGACACCACCGACAACGACGACGCGAATGCACCGAGCGCGGCGCGTCTGGCGAGTTTAGGGTTTGTCCGGGTTGTACCTTCCGTGACCTTCGAAGCATCGGATTTTTCATCGGATTCGTTGTTACCTCCTAGAGTCGCCCTACACACGTGCCACTCCTTCGAGCCTCGCGCGGTGGCCACTGCCCTTAGCCTCGCTCGGGAAGCTGTGCATCGAGAGGCTCGGCGTAACTGGACGCGCGCGGGACAAGGACTGAGGGAGGTAACTTGCATGTCAGGAGGTGCGCGCAGCAGTGTGGTTTGTGGTGACGAGGATGCATTGATAATTTCGTTGTTTTCGTGAAGGAATAAGTACTTCCCCACTCCGAGATGCGCGCGGCGTCGGCCCCCGACGGTCGCGCGCGAACCTGTTTGCTCACCACGTGCGGTCTCCCGGGTGCAGGAAAGTCCACCTTGGCGAGGGCGGTGGCGAAACGCGCGGAGGGGGATGGCACCAGGGTCACGCTCGTGTCCTTCGACGAGGTAGAACGAAGACTTTTGAGTGCGAAATCAAAAGCGAATGGGGAAACGCCCCCCCCGCAGGTTGGCTTCGACGCCTACGTTTGGAAAGCCGCGCGCGTTGAGGCGCTAGGGACGGTGCGTACGCTGTTGACAGACAACCGGGAAAGACACGAGACGACGGAAGAAGACGTACCGAAGCCCACAAGGGAAGAAGACGACCCGGGTAACACTAAATGCCCATACGCGGGCACACATCTCGTAATCGCCGATGACAACTTTTACTACGCCGGCATGCGACGGCGGTGTCACCGAGCCGCGGTCGCCGTGGGCGCCGCGCACGTCACGCTTTACGTGGCAACTTCGGTTGCGAATGCGCACGCACGAAACGAACTGCGAACACCGGACGAGGTCGTGCCTATACACGCGCTGAACCGCATGGCGGACGCGTTCGAGGCTCCCGTGGAGACGCGGACGGAGGAGAAGGAATATGAAGAAAACTCAAGACCTTTCCATAAAAAAGGGAAAGAGAAAGAAACGGAGCCTGAGAAAACGACGCGGCCGAACGGCGTCAACGTGTTCGAGCGCGGCACCGTCGTGTGTGTGTCCGCTGCGGACATGGCATCGTTTCGTGATGAGGAGGACAAGTGGCACGTAGACGTGGGTAAGGTCTGGGAACGTATCCAAAAAAAGTGGGTGGGTCCCGCGACGCTCGCGGGCGCTTCTGAAAATGTACGTGTTGTCTTTCCCAAATCGCAACACTGTTTGCCGATTGTCCGCCCGTAATTACTGTTTACTACATACATCACAAGTGCACTGTTTGCCCATACATGGCACTTGTACACTCAAGACTGACCCTTTTCTTTTCCAAAAAAAGGAAATCGCCGAGCGCCGCGGCTCGGGCGCCGCCGCCAACGCGTCGTCCGCGACGCACGGTCTCGACATTCGTTCCAGGAAAACTCTAGCCGAGTGTATGTGCTGCAGCGCGGTACGTGCAGACGGCACTGGAAAGGATGGCGCTGCGTTGGGTGCGTTGTCAAAAAAGTTGAACCTCGCGCGGCGGGAAATGGTGGACCGGTTTCGAACCGCCGCGAAACGTTTTTCTGAAGACGTTTGCGACGTTTCGGGGACGTCGATTAACTCACGCAATGAACAGGACGAGGACACAGACGATCTCGATGCCGAAATAGCCTTCGTCGCCGAGATGGCAAAAAGCGAGTTGGAGTTCATCGAGCTTTGTCGAGCCGCGGGTGTGGGCGGCGGGTAGCAAAAGGGAGCGTTTTGAGGTTATATTTACTTTTTGGCAAAAGGCGAACATAAGTGTTCGAGAAAATTGTGTGTCATACGATTCACATTCCTATCTCTTAGAAGAGTCTTTCCTGCACTCCGCACAATTCCTTTTCAGCTTGCCGTGAGGGCTGCCCTTGCACTCCACGCAGCTGTTCTTCAGCTTGCCGTGAGGGCAGCCCTTGCACTCCACGCAGATGTTCTTCAGCTTGCTGTGAGGGCAGGGGTTGCACTCAGCGCAGTTTCCTTTCAGCCTGCGGTGAGGGCAGGGATTGCACTCCGCGCAGTTGCCTTTCAGCTTGCCGTGGGGACACGGGTTGCACTCCGCGCACTTGCGTTTCAGCTTGCCGTGGGGGCAAGGGGTGCACTCCGCGCACTTGCTTTTTAGCCTGCGGTGAGGACAGGGATTATTGCACTTCGTGCAGTCGTTTTTCACCTTGCCGTGAGGGCATGGGGTGCACTCCGCGCAGCCGCTTTTCAACTTGCCGTGGGGGCAGGGCTTGCACTCCGCGCAGTTCCTTTTCAGCTTGCCGTGGGGGCAGGGGGTGCACTCCGCGCACTGGCGTTTCACCTTGCCGTGGGGGCAGGGGGTGCACTCCGCGCACTGGCGTTTCAGCTTCCCATGGGGGCAAGGGTTGCACTCCGCGCAATTTCTTTTCTCCCTCCCATGCGAGCACCGTTTCTCTCCCATCTCGTCTCGTGTCCCACGGTATCGCGGAGATTCCAAGTCCGGCTTCGTGCGGCTCTCGCATCGTCGCAACCACTCAAATCGGCTGTATCAGTAGCCTCGGAAGCGTCCGTCGCAGCACGACACGAGAGCGCGGGTGCACGAAGTGTGGTTCGTTGGCGTGCCCGATTTGATTTCGTTTCCACTCTTTTTCGTCCGAACGAAAGATTGCCGCCGTGTCGTCTCCGTCCGTCTCGGCGTTGCGGTCGTGCTTCCAGACTCGCCCGCGCTTGACGACTTGTGTCCCTCCGCTTCCGCTTTTGTTCACGATTCCTTCGCTAGCCTCCCTGTTCGGTCGCGGCGAGCCGCGAAGGGGCGGTTTACTCGGCGCCGAGGCGCGCGGCAGAGGAAGCGGGTCGTCCTCGAATTCTTCGATGGCCGGATCCACAATGTCATCCGAGCGCGTCGGCGGCCTCGCCGTGTTCCTGACTGTGTTGCTGTACTTGGGCTCAGGGTCCACAGGCGGCGGTGGCAGCGTCTCCGCAGCAGGCGGTTCCTTACAGCTAAGCAGCAATGACGGCCGGCCGTTCCCCGGGCACGTTCTCGTTACGGGCGGCGCCGGGTTCATCGGGAGCCACGCCACCATGCGTTTGTTCGATGAGGGGTGGGCGGTGACTATTATCGACAACTTTTCCAGGGGCAACCCGGGCGCGGTGGACGTGTTACGAGAAATGGCGCCTCACGGAAAGCTAAGAGTGGTGGACGGTGACTTGGGCGTACCAGCTGAGTTACGAAAAGGCTTCACTGAGTACCCGGTGGATTTGGTGATTCACTTCGCCGCCATCGCGTACGTCGGCGAAAGCGTGAGCGACCCGTTGCGGTATTATCACAACATCACGAGCAACACGGTTTTGCTTTTGGAAACCATGAAGAAATTCGGGGTCAATAAGCTCGTGTACTCAAGCACGTGCGCTACATATGGCAACCCCGAGGTGCTGCCAATTACGGAAAAAACCCCGACCAATCCCATCAACCCGTACGGTAAGGCCAAGCTGTACGCGGAGATGGCTATCAGGGATTTTACGGCCGTCAACAAGGACTTCGACGCCGCGATTTTGAGGTACTTCAACGTCTTCGGGTCAGACCCGGAGGGCAGGCTAGGGGAATATCCGCGGCCCGATTTGAGACATCACGGCCGAATATCAGGCGCGTGCTTCGACGCCGCTCTAGGGCTGATTCCCGAGTTAGTCGTCATGGGCACGGACTTTCCAACGAAAGACGGAACCTGCGTCAGGGATTTCATTCACGTCACCGATCTTGTCGACGCGCACATTGCGGTGATTACGCACGTCGCGAACCCGCCCGTGCTGTACAACGTCGGCACCGGCCAGGGTGTCAGCGTACGGGAGTTCACGGAGGCGTGTAAACGAGTCACTGGGGCGAAAATTAGAATCCGGGAACAGAAAGAATCGCGGCCGGGGGATTACGCCGAGGTGTACGCGGACGTTTCGAAAATCAAAAACGAACTCGGGTGGAGCGCCAAGTTCACGAACTTGGAGGAATCCATGGGACACGCGTGGCGGTGGCGGGCGGCGCATAAAAACGGGTACTGATTTTATAATCAGGGTACTGATGGGTACGCAGGGTACTGATTGACCGAGAAGAGGGAGGTGATCCTTCCGGGAAACGTTGTGATGAAAACACCTACACACACACTACACCTACACCTACGCCTCGTCCTCGCCGAACCCAAAGTAGCCGCGGATCGTGAACGGCTCTTGTTTGATCTCGGGCTCGGGCTTGTCCTTGGGCGAACTTGACCGCTAGCGCTTGACCCGCTTCGACCTCGGCGGAGCCGCGCGTGCTGTTTTGCACGCCGCGCAGTTTTGTTTCAACTTGCCGTGAGGGCAAGGGTTGCACGCAACGCAGCTGTATTTCCGCTTGCCGTGCGGACAGGGGTTGCACGCCGCGCAGCTGTCTTTCCGCTTACCGTGGGGGCAGGGGTTGCACGCCGCACAGTTCTGTTTCAGCTTGCCGTGCGGACAGGGGGTGCACGCCGCGCAGTTGTCTTACCGCTTGCCGTGCGGGCAGGGGTTGCACTCTGCGCACTTGCGTTTCAGCTTGCCGTGGGGGCAGGGGGTGCACTCCGCGCAGTGGTGTTTCGCCTTGCCGTGGGAGCAGGGGTTGCACTCCGCGCAGTTGTTTTTCAGCTTGCCGTGCGGGCACGGGTTGCACACCACGCAGTCGCTTTTCCGCTTGCCGTGAGGGCAGGGGTGGCACTCCGCGCAGTTGCGTTTCAGCTTGCCGTGCGGGCAGGGTTTGCAGTCCGCGCAGTCGGTTTTCACCTTCCCGTGAGAGCAGGGGGTGCACTCCGCGCACTATTGTTTCCGCTTGCCGTGCGGGCACGGGTTGCACGCCGGGCAGTCGTATGTCACCCTGCCATGAGGACATCGCTTTGTACCTCCCATCACAAGTGGTCGTTCGGCTGTCCGCGCGCATCACGACTGCCCTCGTACAGGAAGAGGTGTCGTGGCTTTGTGAGGTGACTTGTCGTCGTTTCCGAGGCCTGTCATTTCCTCCTGAAAATCGATCGGGTGCAAGATTTTCTCCGCCACCACCAAACCCTCTTCGCATTCGCCGTTGCGCGATCGTGTCGCCCGGGCAGCTCGCCGCGCGCGTTCCCGCCATGGACGACGCCGCGCTGGAGAAGGCCCTTTTGCTCGCCGTGAGTGTTGGCGATGTCACGTCCGACGAATTCGCGGAACAATCCGGGGTGGATCACAAGAAGGTCATCGGTTTGATGAAATCGCTGGAGGCGTCGGCGCTGGTGCGATCGAGTGCGGTAGATCGCTCCGCGCTGGCGTTGACCCCCGAATCTGAAACGTACATCGTGGACGGCTCCCCTGAGGCGCAGGCGTTCCACGCGGTACCGGCGGACGGGTGCTCTTTAGCCGAGTTCAAACAGGCGGTATCAAAGACCGTCGCGGAGGTGGGGTTCAAGCAAGCCATGCAAAGCAAGTGGCTCGGGATGGTGAAGGGGGGCGAGCCGAGAGTGGAGCGCAAGGTGGACGCAATCAATGAAGACACGTGCCAGACCCAATTAAAGCTGATTCAAGAAGGCAAAGCAGGAGACATAGACCCTAAAGACCTAGAGTCACTGATAAAAAAACGAAAGCTCGTCAAGCAAGACACGTGGAAAGTGTACGTCATCAGTAAAGGCGCCGAGTTTTCCCTGGAGCGTAAAAAGCAACCAACCGATTTGACGCGGGAGATGTTACAAGACGGAACCTGGCGCGACGAAACGTTCAAGGCGTACAACTTGGTACCCGGAGCCGGTGCCATGCCTAGTGGCGGGCACGTGCACCCGCTGTTGAAGGTCAGGCAGCAGTTTCGGGAAACGTTCCTGCAGTTGGGCTTCGCCGAGATGCCCACGAACAACTTCGTGGAGAGCGGGTTTTGGAATTTCGATACCCTGATTCAGCCCCAGATGCACCCGGCCCGTGACGCGCACGACACGTTCTTCATGAAAACCCCCGCGGTCGCCAACCGCGCGCCTGAAGACTACGTGGAGCGCGTCAAGACGATGCACGAAGTCGGCGGGCACGGCAGTATCGGTCATCAATACGCGTGGAAGCGCGCGGAGGCGGATAAGAACATCCTGCGAACGCACACCACGGCGGTGAGCGCGCGGTGTTTGCACAAGCTCGCGAAGGACGGGTTCAAGCCGGCGAAGTATTTCTCAATTGACCGCGTTTTCAGAAACGAAGCCGTGGACCGGACGCACCTCGCGGAGTTTCACCAGGTGGAGGGGGTTATTTGCGACAAGAACCTCACGTTGGGTGACTTGATTGGCGTGCTGCACCAGTTCTTCGCGCGACTTGGGATGACGCAACTGCGGTTCAAACCCGCGTTTAACCCGTACACCGAGCCGAGCATGGAGATTTTCGCGTACCACCCTATGCTAAAAAAGTGGGTCGAGGTTGGCAACAGCGGGATGTTCCGCCCCGAGATGATGCTCCCGATGGGCATGCCCCCCGACGTGAACGTCATCGCGTGGGGTTTAAGCTTGGAGCGGCCCACGATGATCATGTACGGCATCGACAACATCCGCGATTTGTTCGGAAGCAAGATGCAACTGGGGAGCGTCAAGAACAACCCGTTTTGCCGGCTAGGGCTTATTGAACAAACCGAAACCGTCAAAGCCACGCAGTAGGTAAGCCCGGGTTTGAGGTTTAGGGTGTGTGGTCGGTTAAAGAGAGTAGTCCAAGGTAGTTTGAGACGACTGGTTTTCTTGTAACGAAAAAGGCTTTACGTCACGACTGAACTTGTAACGAAAAAGGCTTTATCATGACTGAATGTGACACGAGCGCGACGCGAATCGCCTCGTGCGGCCCAAAACGTGGTTCTCTTTCTTTAAAAAAGGAGTTCAATCGAGTTCGGAAAATCCACATCACCAAGCAAAACCGCTTCCGTCGAGGATTGAACTCGAGACCGGTTGATTACAACTCAAGCGCGTTACCACTGACACCCGATCGAGTTTGTGCTTAAGCGTGACTAAGTACCCTAACACCGACCATCACCAATCACGCGCCGTCCGCTTTTTTCCGCAGCGCCGCCAGCTCGCTTTCAATCGCTTACGATAAATAAAAGAAAGTGTCAGTCGTGTATGGGCAAACAGTGTGTCAGGATTTGGGAAAGGGAATACGTACCTTCACTGACCGGTCTTCCCTCCGGCAACGTGCCGGTTTCCTTTTTCCCTGCACCAAGCATGTTGATTTTCATCGCCGCGAGTTCGTCGTCAACGCCTCCGCCTTCCAGGGCTTTGAACTTGTCCTCCAAGTCGTTTGACGCGGTCAACATTCCAATCGCCTCCGCCTCCGCTTCCATGCCCATGACTTTCTCTTCCATCTTTTCGAAAGCGGAAAGCGCGGAGCTGGTGGATACGCCTGAAATGAGGTTCTGCACCTCTTTGTTGCTCTTCGCGCTCGCGGCTCGCGCTTTCAACGTGTCTTTCTTGCTCTTGGCTTCCGCCATCTTGGACTCCAGAAACCGTGTGTTCGTGATGAGTTTTTCAACCGCGGCTTTCTGCGCTTCCAAATTCGTGGCCATCGATTCCGCGTTCTCCTGGTAACTTTTGCGTCTTGACAGCGCCTCCCTCGCAAGCTCCTCGTCACCCTTGCTCATCGCAAGCTCCGCTCTGCGGTACCAGTCATCGCTCGTCGCCTTGGCTTGCTTGTACTTGTTCTCTAGCTGTTTTTGGCTCGCGATGACCTGCGCGCGACGAGAAAGAAAAGGATCAGTCTTGAAAGGCCAAGTGTCTTAAGTCTTGTAAGGCCATGTGAATTACGCAATTACGGGCGGACAACCTGCAAACAGTCTTTGGATTTGGGAAAGTCCAAGGTACCTGCGCGCTCGCCTGTCGCATCTTCACGAGGTCCTCCTGCATCTCAATCACGGTCTGGTCCAAGATCTTCTCCGGGTCCTCCGCGGCGGACACGAGGCTGTTGGCGTAGCTCCCGATCACCCGCCCCAGGCGGTTGAACAGGTTCGCCTGTACTACCAAGGACGCGCCGCGGCCGGGGCGGCGACCGGAGAGGGCAACACGGGGTTGGACGGCGCGAATCGGAAGGGAACACACGAAGCTCGAGCCGTGGCGGGCGGCAAGCTTTGAGGTGGCGCGCCTTGGCGCGATCGAGGCCGGGGCGGAGGCGGTGGCGATTGCGAACATGGCGACCGCGGAAGACGGGGGGCGTGCTTCGGTGTGAGGGAGTGGGAGGGACCGTCCCGAGGAGGCGACGCGGGCCCGAAAAACGACACGTGCTGGCAAATCTTCGTCATCTCAACCCGCGTGTGCGGTTTGCAGCCAGGCGGAGTTTTCCAGACCGGCGACCAGATCTGAATCTGAAGTAGTCCTCTCCCTCGCCATTCGTCGCCGCGTCCGGGGCGAGTGGCACCTGCGCCTCCTTGTGGTGGACGTCGCCCCCCCCCCTACGTGTTAAGGGTTTAGGGTTTAGAAACCCTAAGCCATGGCGAGCGCGCGCGCGATGAAGCGCGCGCAGGGCGACGCGCTGATTCGGGCGGCGGAGAACGTTTTCGGAGACGCGACGTGCTCGTCGTCCGAGTCGGAAGACGACACACCCGCCCGGAGGCCAGCAAACGCGTTCGCGCTTCTGATTGGTTCCGACTCGGACGAGAACGACGAGGATGAGGAGGAGGAGGAGGCAAGCGAACCGACACCGACACCGACACCACCGAAGACGGAGGCTGTTACTACGAAGAAAAAGAAGAAGAAAGGGCCTGGTGCATCTGGCGAAGACCTCGACGACGTCACCGCGGCGCTCCGGGAGTTGGGAGAGGAAATGCCTGCGATGCGAGAGGGACTGGAGTATGGAGTTACGGAAAGCAACTCAGGATTAGACCAAGAAGACGGAAAAACAAGACTGCTTCGGTTGGACAAGAACGCGATGAAAGCGGAGGACGAGCTCAGGTTCATTTTCGGCGCTCGCGTGATCAAGTCGGTGGAGATGGAGGAACGAATGGACGGCCGTCGCGGCGGAGGAGGCAGGGTAAATACCCACACAACACCGAAACGACGACAGAAGTCTGTTTTAGTCACGCCCAAAGACACGTGGCCGCAAGCCGGTGGCCGAGCAGGCGGGTTGCAGTTACTGAAAAGCGGAAGCGGTTTCGTGATGCAGTGCTTGGGCGTGGACGGGAACGGTAAGTATTTCCATTTACCACATTCCGCAGACTGAATGCCCATACGAGACTGACACTTTCTTTTTGATCGTATCAGGCAAAAAGACGTTCAAGTTTTCGCACGACGACAAGTACGTAGATGCGCGGAATTCTTACGAAAGCGCAAAGGCGTCGCACGACCCGAACGCGCTAGTACGGCTGCTTCAGACGTACCCGTGCAACGCGCAGGCGTTGTTAGCGCTGTCTGACATCCACATGTACACCGGCGAGGGGCAAAAGAGCGCGGATATTTTGGAGCGGTGTTTGTTTTCCTTGGAAAGTAGCTTTCACGCGTGGTTTTGGGACGAGGCGGTCAACGGAAACGCTCGGCTTGCGGAGTCGCTTGATGGAGATTTTTGTGGCGAAGCCGTGCGCAGTGATGACCGCGATGACCAAAATGACCTCGCCGACACCGACGCCAACGACTCTCCCACTCCGAACCGGACTTTCCTAGACGCCTTGTTCAAGCACACGCAGGCGCTGACCCGCCGGGGGTGTCACAGGGCAGCATTAGAGTGCGCCAAGCTCGCCCTGTCCCTCGACGCGACGGACCCGACCGGTTTGCTGTGCGCGGTGGATTACTTCGCGCTTCGGTGCGGGGAGGTTGACTGGCTCGTGGACTTCGCAAACGGGTTTCGGGAAGACGGCGGGTTACTGGTGTTCCCGGGGTTCGCGTTCTCCACGGCGCTGGCGCGTTTGGGGGGCGGCGCTGGCGGCCGGCGAAGCGGTTCCAAAAACGAAAAAAACAACGTCGTCAAGAAAAAGGACAAGAAGGTGAAGGATGTTGATTTCGAAAAGGTGAAGGATGATGCCGACAAAACCACAGACTCTACGCACACCGCGGATTCAACCGAGGCGCTTCTCCGCGCGACGCTCACGCACCCCGCCGCGGTCGTTGCGCTTGTTGAGAAGCTGGACTCGTCCACGGTAACGAGGGACGCTTTGTGGAAAACAACCCTCGCGCACGCGCACTTCGCCGACGCGCGCGCCGAGGTTGGCAACAGAGGTATGTATTTCCCAATCACCACGCTCCGCCTCCCTGATTGCCCATACGGGATTGACACTTTCTTTTATTTATCGTGCCAGGGCTGGAACACCTGTACGGTCTCTTCGCGGAGCGGCACCACTTGCTTTGGAAGGTTGACGACGTGTTGGCGGCGTTGCGGGACGCGTGTTTTGAGACGTGCGGAATCGTGGACGACCAAACGCGAACCGTGGACGGGTTGTCCTCGCTTGACTACGGAGCGCTGCGGAAACAGACGTGGCCTGCCACGCGAAACAACCCGTGGCGCCACCTCGCGACGCACGACTTTTCCGACGTCGTGAAGCGCCAGATGCCGGAAGGGGACGAGAACCCGTTTTTGGCGCAACCTGCTCCGGGAAATGGAGGCGCGAATCCCGCGATGGACCCGGAGATGATGCTGGACGTGTTGAACGCGATTCGCGGCGGGAACCTGGACCCAGAAGCCGCCGCCGCGCTCGGCATGGACCCGGACATGATGCAGGCGCTCGTGGAGCGGTTGAACGACCCCGAGTTGGGGGAAGCGGGGGGGGCGCAGCCGGGCGGGCCGGGCGCCGGGTTGCTCGATTTCTTTCGCACCATGTTTGCGCAGGACGGCGACGCCGGCGGAGGGCTACGACGGGAAATGGCGCGGCAAAACGCACAGCCGCAGGAAGAACACGAAGACTGAGTGCGTTACATCTTTGTAATAGGAAGATAAGAAGTACAATCGCGCGCTAATCATGGTCACCTCACGCCGTCGTTTCTGTCTCCGCGCCGGTTTCACTTTCCGTTTCAAGCGTTCCTTCTTCCGTCTCCGCGCCGGTTTCACCTTCCGTCGCAGACTCTCCTTCCCCACCCTTCATCGCCGCGAGTTCCTTCCGCGCTTGGTGCCCTCGGAACCCCGCCTGCACTTTGGTAGCGGCATTCGCAAGCGTCTCGCGCTCCAATCGCAACGCCTGCGCTTCTCTCCGCGCCTGGTGTCCCCGGAACCCGCTTTGCATCTTCGTCGCCGCCGCCGATTCGGATTCCCGTAATTGCGCCTGTTCCTTCCTTACCGAAAAACCCCGGTAACTCGCCTGGAGCTTAGACGCGGCGGCGTGTTCTTCATTGGCGTCGCCGTGCGACTCCAAAACAATCGTAACCGAACCGCTGCCGCCGAGCGCGTCTTTGCGGTCCCGGCTCGCGTTTGCCCGCGCCTGGTGTCCCCGGAAATGGTTCTGTACCGTGACTGCTGCTTTCATCTGCGTCTCCAGGTCATCCAGAGCATCAGTGACATCTGCGCTGTCTGCTGCGTTGATTTCTTCCGGAACCGTCTCGAAATCATTCGCATCTTCATTGGCAATAATATGATCGATGGCCAAATCTTTTTCGGCGAACGCGTTGGCGCTCGTGGGGTTGTTCTCCCGGAGCCAACCCGCGAGCCACTGTACCGCCTCCAGCGGCTTCGCGCTCGGTTTTGTTTTGCACAGCGCCGCGAGTCCTTTTATTAACGTCGGGGTTAGGTTTTCCTTGATGTACTTCCGCGCGTCGCCGTTTGTTGGCACCGGGTCCAAGATAGCGTTGGGGAAGAAAAACTTCAACTCGCGCGTAGCTGAAGTTAATGAATTGCTGCCGTGCGTAGCGTTTCGCGTGCCGTCAGTGCCGAATCTCGCGCGCAGGGAAAGCGGCGCTTCCTGTTTCGCCGTCAGTGTGTCACTCGGGCCCATCAACACTCGCCAGTCCTCGATCGCGTCCGACTTGGCTAAACACAAACACACGACCGGACCGCTGGTCGCGAAATGTACCAACGCATCAAAAAAAACCGTACCCCGGTGCTCGGCGTAGAACTCACCCGCCAGTCTCGGACTCAACACGGTTTCCTTAGCGACCACCACCACGAACCCAGCGTCCTCCGCGCGTTTCAAAATGGCACTCACGCTACCTGCGAGAACCGCGTCCGGTTTGATCATCGCGAACGTCTTCTCGAGAGGACGCCATGGCTGCTGCTGCTGCTCATCGGGGGTTGTCATGACGAGACGGGCTTGTTTTTCTCTACGGCTCCCGTTTTGGGGATTGCGCACTGACGGCGGAGCCGGCCGACCGCGGGGCGTTTCGCGCGTGCGGCGCGAGGAGTAAACTGCGGCCGTGTCAACGCACACGAAGTGACAAGTCACGGTCAAAGCAAAGCCAGTCACTCGCGACTGGGCGTCGGGATGCGACGCGGACGCGCGCGTGCCACTTTGGGCGAAATCGAGACGAAGTTTGGAGAGTTGTCCAAAAGGCCCATAACCCACTTCGCGCGCCCCGAAGCGCGGACCGATCTTGGGGTTTTTCGTCACCTCCACGCGCTTCACTTGCTTCGGCACACGGTCGACCCGATTCAAACTCCGGGTACGTCCGTTTCGCAGTGTTTGACTTGCTTCGCCTTTTGTCACGTCGCGCGCGCGCGATCGTACTCCAGCCTCTTGACGAGCGTCACTGCGACGCGATTGGCCATCGAAACTCGCGTTGCTTTATCCCCACCCTCGGTAGCCGCGTTTCTCTTCACCCACTAACCGTCTCTCGTCTCACCTCACCACCCGCAGGCTCACGAAACGTGCTTCAGGTGTGACGCGAACATGATGTCCCTTGCAAGTTCCATGACCCCTGTGGTTCCCGCTGCGGTGGGCGCGGCGCGTGGCGCGAACGCGGTGCGCACGCGCGCGCGTGTGTCCCAGCGCGTGGGCGTCCGATGCGCGACGCCCCGTTCTCTGACCATCCGCTGTGCGAACAAAAAAGGCTCGACCGAGGGTAAGAAATGGAGCGACAGCACGCAGGCGGTGCACAACGGCGAGAGGGAGGGCCGGCCTCGGGTTTCGGATTGCCTCACCACCCCCGTGTGCATGACCAGCACGTACTGGTTCAAGGACACCGCGGAGCTCATCGCGTACCAGGAGGGCGATTACGGCAGCTTCGAGTACGGCCGGTACGGGAACCCCACGAGCCGGGCGTGCGAAGGTACGTGTTGTTTCCGTTTCCACAATCCGGACACACCGTTTGCCGATTGGCCGTACGTACACTGTTTGCTCATACATCGCCCAACACGGGACTGACACTTTGTTTTACCTATCTCAGAGAAGATCCGTTTGTTGGAAGGCGGCGAGGACTGCTTGTTAAGCGCGAGTGGTATGAACACCGCGGTTTGTATGTTACTCGCGCTGGTCCCGGCGGGCGGGCACATCGTGACCACCACGGATTGCTACCGCCGAACCCGACAGTTCGTGCAGACATTCATGCCCAAGATGGGCATTTCGTGCACGGTGCTCGATCCGAGCGACTACGACGGCTTGGAAAAAGCCTTGAACGAACACGACGTGTCCCTGTACTTCTCGGAATCCCCCACGAACCCGTACCTACGGTGCGTTGACGTGGAGCGCATCTCGAACTTGTGCAAACCGAAAGGGTGCTTGGTGTGCATCGACGGGACCTTCGCCACGCCGATTAACAGCCGGGCGCTTGATTTCGGCGCCGACCTCGTGATTCACAGCGCTTCGAAATACTTCGGCGGGCACAACGACGTGCTGGCGGGATGCATCGTTGGAAACAAAGAAGCCGTGGGAAAGGTTCGGAACTTCCACAACATCATGGGCGGGGTTATTGATCCGCACGCGGCGTACTTGGTGCTCAGAGGTTTGAAGACGTTGAGCCTTCGCGTGGCGCGGCACAACGAAAACGCCCAGCGACTGGCGGAGCGTCTGGAACAACACCCCAAAATCGACCGCGTGCACTACCCCGGGTTGAAATCCCACCCCGACCACGACGTCGCGGTGAAGTACATGAAAGGCTTCGGCGGGGTGGTGAGTTTCGAAATCAAAGGCGATTTGTGGGCCACCGCCAAGTTCATCGATTCGTGCGAGCTTCCGTACATCGCGCCGTCCTTGGGCGGCGTGGAGTCCTTGATCGAACAACCCACCGTCGTGTCCTACTGGGACCAAGGCGCGGAGAAACGCGCGGAGATTGGCATTAAGGACAACCTGGTGCGGATGTCCTGCGGCATCGAGGACTACGAGGACATCGAGGCGGATATTCTGCAGGCGCTGGAGCAGATCCCGCAACTCTAAGTTTGTTGTTGGGAGAACAACACACAAGTTTGTCGCGCCGAGAGTGTGACAAAAAATCCTTCTTGACGCTAAGAGCTAAGAAGGTAAAGAGACCCGTGAGGGTGGAGAGTGGCATAAAAACCGCGTCTCCGCTCCGTCCCCCGCCACGACGCGTGGTAAACATCGCGTCGGTGGACTCCGAGGCGAATCAACGCTTGGGGTACGGCCATCTTTCATTGAACGTTTAATAGAATAAAAGAATAAAGAATAAAGCGGCGGTGTGGTTTTCACGGTTAACTTGTGTTCAGATGTGTTGGGAGGAAGAAAACAACACGGAAAGAGACCGAACCGAGCAGCGCGAAAGCACGTCAATCGCACGTGCGTATTAAAATCCGTATCGGCGTCTCCGACCTGGAGGTTCCCACTCCCGTTAACTCTCGGTCGTTAATCGTCCCGTCCACATCACTCACGCCGCCACGGCTTCCTCCTCAACCTCCTTCTCCACCCACCGGTCGTTGTCCTTGATGAGCTGAATAAGGGCTTCGCACGCGGTTTCGTTCGGGATGCCTCGTTTCACGACTTCCTTGCCCACGTACAGGTCGATCTTTCCGGGCGCGCCGCCCACGTACCCAAAGTCCGCGTCCGCCATCTCCCCAGGGCCGTTCACGATGCATCCCATGATCGCGATCGCTACGCCCGGGAGGTGCCCGGTTTCCTCCGCGATCGCGGCGGTGACTTCCTGCAGGTCGAACAAGGTGCGGCCGCACGAGGGGCACGAGACGTACTCCGTTTTCGTGTTGCGCATCCGGCTGCCCTGAAGCAACCCGAAGGACGTTCTTCGTAGGTAGTCCAACCCAAGACCGGGGTGCTCGATCATCACCCCATCCCCCAGCCCGTCGCAAAGCAACCCGCCCGCCTGGCTGCCGCTTTGAATTACCACGGAGTCCTTCTCCGCGTCGCTCGGGAACACCATGTGGTGAATCACGGGCGTTTTGTTCCCTTGCTTGGCGAGCTCGGTGAACACCCGTCTGGACGCGTGCAGACGAGACGTGTCGCTGGCGCACTCGATGAGGGCCATCACGGGTTCCAACGTAAGCGCGTTCGCGATCTCGGCAGACGTTTCTGTGCCGTCGAACCGGACGGCCCAGCGCACGGCACCCTTTGGCATCACCAGGTCACCAACCGCCGCCTTGGCGTCAACAAGCGCCACCGCGTTCGGAACGGGCGTCGCGGCGAGCGCCGCGATTGGCGCCACCACGCCGCACCCGATCTCCTGTAAACGGCGAAGGCTCCGGTTCGCCTTTTCGTCGGTTGGGGCTGATACCGGGAAAAGAAAGTGTCAGGTCAGTCGTGTACTGGGCGATGTATGGACAAACAGTGTACTCTGGACAACCGGCAAAACAGTGTGTCCCTGGATTTGGGAAAGATGAGACCAAAAAATTACCTGGAATTTCGCGAAGGAAAATCGAATCCGACGTGGCGATGTCCCGGAGCGGCATCCCCACGGCGAGCTTGGTGCCGAGTTCGCGGTAAAACGGATCCTCGGTGGCGAGCGCGGCGGGCGTGACCGCGGACAAAACGCTCCCGTCACGGTGCAGGATGTTCCGCATGTCGATCGGGTCATCCGCTTTTTGCGAGGGCAGGTCGCACGGTCGCCGCTCGAAGGATTTGAAGTCCCTGCCCTGTTCCTCGAACGCTTCCACGCCGACGTTCTCCGCGCACGCCTTCATCCCGAGATCTCGCAAGCGCGTGCACGGCTCCATCTCCAGGTGCGAGGCTTCCGTCAGGGACACGCGGATGGTGTCCCCGAGGCCGTCCAACAGAAGCGCGCCGATGCCGATTGCGGATTTCATCCGCCCGTCCTCGCCCTCGCCCGCCTCCGTGACCCCCAAGTGCAGGGGGTAGTCCCAGTCGATCTTGTACATCTCGTGCGCCAACAAACGGTACGCCTGGACCATCACGAGCGGGTTACTGGCTTTCATGGAGAACACGAAGTTGTGGTAGTCGTGTTTGCGGCAGATGCGTGCAAACTCGAACGCGCTTTCCACCATCCCGGCGGGGGTGTCTCCAAACCGCGAAAGCGTGCGCGCGCTGAGGCTCCCGTGGTTCACCCCGATGCGCATCGCCACGCCCCGTTCCTTGCACTTCAAAACCAGGGGGGTGAACACCTTTTCGATTTCCAGTATCTCCGCTTCGTACTCCTCGTCGGTTTCGTACAAGATGTCTTCAAACTTTTTCCGCCCATCCGCGAAGTTCCCGGGGTTGACGCGTATTTTGTCGAAACACTCCGCGACGGTCATGGCGACTTTGGGCGCGAAGTGGATATCCGCGATGAGCGGGGTGGTGTACCCTTTTTCCAACAGCGTTTTTTTAATCTCAACACAAGCTTTGGCTTCCTGCATGCCTTGCACCGTGATCCTGACCATCTCCGCGCCCGCATCCGCGCACTTGATCACCTCCGCGACGGTCGCCGCGACATCGCGCGTGTCGCTCGTGGTCATCGTTTGCCGCACAATAGGGTGCTCCGACCCGAGCTTGATGTCGCCCACGGTGACGGTCCTGACAGGTTGTTTTGTTTTTTGAAAAGGTCAGCGGGTCCGGATGGGGCGATGCGAAGAAAGAGCTACTACAGAGAAACCGGGGGGTGATGAAAAGAAAGCGCAGGGTGATGCGAAGAAAGAGGTACGAACACGAGTTCCTTCAGAGTTTCTTTAGATTTCGGCGTGTGCCAGGTGTCTCGATCGTTCGTGGTGTCGCGGTCGCGCGCGCGTGGAAGGCGAAGGTTTCCGTGACCCACCCAACAGCCCTTACCTGGTGGGCCGGCGAAATGTTTGGTAGTTGCTTTCGCAGTACAGGCCTTGCGGAAGCAGGGACTTGGGGTCGATCGCGACGACCACGTCTTGGATCTTGGGCTCGCTGGACGCCGCGCGTATGGAACCATCTCGAGACCGAGCCTTCACCGCTCTTGTCGTCTTCTTGCCTTTCAACTGCGCGGAGGCTCCGCGAAGCGTCGACGCATGGAGCGCGGAACCGATGGCCGCCATGGTGAGGAGTTCTTTGCCGGGCGCGCGGGGGCGTCGGGGGCCACGGACGCGTCGCCGAGAGGGCGGGGTGGAGTGAAGCGCGTGCTGGCGAAGACGGGCGAAAGAGATAGAGCCGGAAACGCGAGAGGCATCCAGATCTTCCCGAAATCGGCGTTTCATTGGTGGAGGCGATTTTTCAGTGCATCGCAGTCACAAACTTTAGCCGGTCAAAGCTTTGAGTTGAAAATGGCCGAAACACTCGCCTCGCCGCCGGACGCGTCACTTTCTTTTCGTCGTCTTTTTACGACCCAATCTCGCCCCACGCCTCGCCGTATTCACTTCGAGCAGCGGCCCAAACCCTACTGCACACAATGGCGTTCATGACCATCGGTGCTCCCGTGAAGCTCGTGGTGCGCGCGGCGAAGCACGTCATGCCCAAAGCCACGAAAGGCCACACCAAAACCAGGCCCATCAAGGTGCGTGCGTCATTGATGCGAAAAGATAGACCCCCCACGACCCTAAACCCTGAACAGAGACGACGCCCTGCCGGCACGGGGCTCTGCGCGATGCGCTTTTCCGGAGAGTTGTGCGAACGGCGGATCCCAACCGGCCCCGGGCCACGGCGGCGACGCCGGGCGTGTCGTCCAAGTTCCCGAAAACACCCCACGTTCCGGCCGTGTCCTCCCCGTGCCGTCGCGGACGAGACCCTCTCCCAATCCACTTCTCGCGTGTCCCATTTCCTGGCCAAAATCGAAATCTCCGATCCTAACCAAACCAACCCTCACCCAAAACCCGCAGCACCGGCCGTCCGACAAAATCCGCAAGAAGGTGGTGTACCCGGAAATCAAAGCCGAGGAGGTGCCTCCTTTGATGACCATGGTTTCGGAGAAGTAAGGGGGGGGGAGTTGTGATTTGGGAATGGGTGAAGGAGGCAAGCCAAGCGGTGGGTGTCGTCGAAAAAAAACGACGATGAATGAAGGCTCCGATTTCGACAGCGCTCGTGCGCCGCCGAAGGTTTCGATTCACTGGGGGGGCCACTGTAGCAGACATTATTTCACCGCCTAACGATTGTCATCAACGACGTTTTTTGGTAACGACTCTGGTAACTCTCGTGGCGTTCTTGAACACCTTTCCGCGGAACAACTCTCATCACGCATCCACGAAAACCCACACCGACACGTTTTTTTCCGAAATCGATCCTCCGTAGCCCTCCCTCGTCTGCACACGCGGACGCGCCGACGATCGTCCAAGATGCGTCGCGCGGCGGTCGCGGCGGTGCGCGATGCATTGTCGGGAACGGCGTTGAAGTCGCAGTTGGTTTGGGGCGGACACGCGCGCGTTTCCTTGTTCGGATGCGCGCGGTGGGCACCGCCCGGCCATTTGGAAAACCTTCATTGGCGTTCGATAACCACCAGCGCCTCGTGTTTCGCGACCCCGGGTGGCCCACCCCGGGGCCGTGGGGGGGGCAAGCCCGGAGCGCAACGGGGGGTGGGCGCTTCGGACGGCCAACGAGCGGGCACGGGAAAGAAACCGTTCAAGAAGGGAACCGCAGTGAAGGGTTTGCCCGATCGCTTTGCGTCGTTGCTCGCGGAGGAAACCATTTCCGAGGATGGCAATCCGTCCAACCAACCGATGAAAGCGTCGGACGCGCCGAAGGATATGTTCAAAGGATCCTTTGGAAAGTCCTCAAAAAAGAAACAAACCGACACCAAAGACCCGGTATCAAAAGCCTTACACCTCAGCGCTGGGATTTCCATCGCGGAGCTCGCGAAGAAGCTGGGCGTTGATGCGGGTCGCGTGGAGAAGATTCTCGCGGAGCTCGGCGAAACGGTAACCTCAGGCGAAGACGAGGTGAGCTCGTCCGATTTGATCGAACTTTGCGCGGTGGAGTGTGGGTTCGAGGACGTGGTTGTTGATGCGTGGAAAGGACAAGGACACGGCAATAAAGAGCAGCACACCCTAAACCACCCGCCGAGGCGCGCTGTGGTGGCGGTGATGGGGCACGTGGATCACGGCAAAACCACGTTGCTTGATTTTCTGCGGCAAACGAGCGTCGCGGCGGGCGAGGCGGGCGGCATCACTCAACACATAGGCGCGTTCGTGGTGCAGCTGAGGGGGGGCGGCGAACTCACGTTCCTTGATACACCAGGGCACGCCGCGTTTGGTGAAATGCGGAAACGAGGCGCCTCAGTGACGGACGTCGCCGTGTTGGTCGTCAGCGCGGATGACGGCGTGATGCCGCAAACGCGCGAAGCGGCGGCGCACATAATAGCCGCCGGTTGCCGGTACGTCGTGGCGCTCACGAAGTGCGACGTGGATGGGGCGGACCCAACGCGGGTGCGGAACGAGCTAATAGCAGCCGGTATCCCGCTGGAGCAGGCGGGGGGGGATATTCAATCCGTGGAGGTGAGCGCGGTTTCCGGGTTAGGCATGGAGGACCTGGAGATGGCTGTTTTCCTTGAAGCCGAAGCACTTGGTTTAACCGCGCCGTGCGACGCGTTCAGTGACGGCGCTGGGACGGTGTTGGAAGCGCGGCTAGATAAAGGCGAAGGCGCGGTGGCGAACGGGCTGTTGCGGAAAGGCGTGCTGTCAATTGGCGACGACGTCGTGGCCGGGGCTACTTTTGGCAGGGTAAGAAGACTGCGAGGCGCGGACGGGGAGGACTTGCTTTCCGTGGGGCCGAGCACGCCTTTCGAGCTAACTGGCCTGCGAACCGTACCAAGTGCGGGTGACCAAATACAAAGAGTCGTGTCCGAAGACCGAGCCCGGAGAGTCGCGAACGCGCGAGGCGTGCGGCGAGACGCCCAAATCGCCGCGAAAGCCCAGGCTGCGCTTGATAGCGACGGGCCCCGGGTGTACGACCTGGAGCACACGCACGCGCCGTCCGGCGAGCGCGGCAAGGCGGCGGCGAAGAAAGCCCTCGCCAAGAGCAAATTGCGACGGGAAGGCGTCGGGGCGCGGGAGGGGAGGGAGAGCGGTTTGCTGGAAGACACGGTGGCGAGCGACGGAAGCGCGGACGGTTCGGTGAACAACGAGTCGGTGAAAATATCCACGCTGTGCTGTGTAGTCAAGGCTGACGTGCAAGGCACGTGCGAAGCGGTGCGAGACTCTTTGCTGTCGCTAAGCACGGACACGGTCGGCGTGAAGGTTGTGTATCAGGGCACCGGCGCGGTGACGGAGAGCGATATTGCCCTGGCATCGGCGGTGGGCGGCGTAGGTACGTGTCCTGGGCTTTCCTCCCAATCCCGGCCTCCCTGTGTTATCTCTCAGCTGGTGACTGTTGTCCATACATCGCGATATACAGCATTGACCTTTTTTCTTTACAGTTTTGGCGTTTAACGTCAAGCACGGCGTGGAAACCGAAAAGCTGGCGAAGGCAGAGAACGTGACCGTGGTGCGGCGAACGGTTATTTACCACCTGCTCGACGCGGTCGGCGAGATGCTCGGCGGCCTCGCCCCCGAGAGTCTAGTGGAGGACGTTTACGGCGAAGCCGAGGTGAGGCAGGTTTTCGATTTATCCGACCGACGAGGCAACAAAGCGAATTTAGTCGCCGGGGTGTTGGTGAACAAAGGGAGCCTGGACGGCGACGAAAAGTTTCGGGTGCTCAGGGACGGGAAACCGATGCACGAAGGTACGGCCGGACGGGGCTTTCCCAAATCCGTCCACACCCGTGTTTACCGCGCCTCTTTGACTGTTTCCCGTGTACCACCGCCAGTAACAACGGTTACGACTACACACAGCACAAACGCACTGTGGAGGCCCGTATCCGGCCGACTGTTTGCCCTCTGTTTGCCAATCGCCCAATACAGTACACCCGTAGACTCAAAAGACTGACGCTTTGTTTTATTCGTCGCAAGGTTTGCTGGACGTTTCGTCCATTCGGCGACACAAAAACGAAGTGCGGACGGTTGGGAAAGGCACGGATTGCGGGCTATCCATGGCCAACTTCTCCGACATAAAAGCTGGCGACGTCGTGCAGTGCGTTCGTTTCGTTAAAAAGAAAGCCAGCGTGGAGAAAATAGCCACGGGGGGGGCCCGGGTCGTGGCGTAGTCGCGAGGACATGACAAATATTTCTGAAATATTTCTTAATCATTTCAAAGCTCTGCGTCTCCGCGGGGGCGTGTGGATGCCTCGACTTACTTACGCCGTGACAGTCACAAAGATCCCAGCAATATCGCACCATCACAGAGGACACTCTTCTTCGAATTTCCCTTGTTCCACCCTGCACTTGGCGAATTTGTTCGACCGGTAATCAAGGCACTCCGCGTATTGGTTCAAGGATGCAGGACACTTCCCCTTTAACTCCTTCAACAGGTCGATCATGCATCCCGTCACCTTGGCGCCTTCCTCCAAACACGCCGCCGGGTCCTGGTTGTTCTTTTTACACGCCAAATACGCCGCGCTTCGTTGCGCGCATCGCAGTTGCAGGTGCTTGTGCACCGCGAACAGCACGGAACTCGTGGCGACGCCGTCGTCGGCTCCGGACATTGTGGAAGGTTTTCTTGGTTTACCGAGACGGAGAACACGCGATCGCCACGGATGCTACTGTTGATCCTTCGTACGAAGCTTCGCGGATTGCGAACGGGTCGTGACACGCAAAGGGCGCGAAACACAGACCGCGGAAACCGGTCGCGGCGTGCGGCGTAGAACGCGCGCGCGTTGGGGTGTGGTGTGTGGTTGGGGCGAGACCAATTGTCCATACAGAATTCATGATACTCGAGTAGACCGCAATATCGTTTCCAAAAAAGCAAGGGGGACGTACCCGTCCCACACGAGCCACTGCTAGTGTCGCGCGCGCCCCGCCGCGCACGCGCCTGGGATGGGCAACCTGTTAAGCGGACCGCACCGGCGCGGTTTGCCGGCCACGCGGCGCGCCTTGGTGCCTGGCGCTGTCCTCGGCGACGTGCGCGACGGAGACGTGGTGGTGCTTTCCTTGGACGGCACGCACCTTAGGCTGGACGTGGTCATCGATGAGGTCGACGGCACGCGAGTGTCGATCTCGGGTCGCGACAATGACAACAGTGAGTCACACCACACAGAGACAGGTACTGTTGATAAACACGTCCACGCGACCTACGCGCTTGTTCCGGAAGGACAAAACAACGACGGGTTGGGAAACGCGGCGAACCACGTGGTTGTTGACACACGAGGAAAGTACGTTGCGTTTCGGTCCGTCGCGGCGGGAGATTTGTACCTGTGTTGCGAGTACCTCTGCTGTACCGAGAATGAAGCCGGGGCTTCGGGGAGAGAAAGTGACACTGCAGACAACTACGGAACAAGGCTGCGATTTAGAGACCGGAAACACGTCCGGCGACGCGGGCTTTGGAGTTGGCGGTTTGACCACGCGAGCGGGTCGGTGATGTTCGCGCCGAAGCGAATTGCGGGAATTGCGGAAAAGAAGATTCGCGCTCGGAACGAAAACGACGGCGCCGGCGACGCGAACGCTTTGTCCACTCGGCCTGCCTTCCCCCTCATCAACGCGGTCGGTCCAAAACGCACCACACGGATAGAAGCAGCGAGCGCGTGGGTCACGTTTCTACGAAACGAGCTTGTAGAGCGGTCGAGGTTACGACTCGAAACTCAAACGTGGAACGAACGCGCGGTGACCGCTCGCGATGAAGCGTTAACGACCTTGCGCGACGCGTTGCGTTCCGTGACAACGAACAAAACCTGCACCACGACACGCACTCGAAAACGGTTACGAAGAGACGAGCTCCGGTTCCTGGACGGGCTGACAGGGGTGGTGGACGCGTTGCGGGATACGGTCGTGGGCGCGTCGATGGAGCCAGTTGGGGTTGGGGTGTTGGGGGATGATGACGCCGGTAACGGCGACGGAAGAAACGACGGTAAGACCTTTCGGAAGGAAGGTACCAACGGAAAGGACGGACCGCGTCTGGAAAAGAAACCGGAAGAACAGTCCTTGTGGCGCGTGGACGCGTCTCACCTTTGTACGGTTTCACGGGTGTGGGACTTGTCAGTCACAGAGTTTCGCGCGAGTCTTCAGAAACACAAAGTGGACGACACGCCGGTCGCCGCGCTTCAGGACGCCATCCAGCGAAACGCGTACGAGCACTTCGTGGTTACCGGGATGCGGCGGTATTTGCTGAACCGGGACGAGGGGGACGACGGGGACGGGGATGGGGAGTGGGACGATTTGTGTCGGGGCGGTATCGGGGCGAACGCAGACGGCGCGGACTCGAACTCAAAAAGTCAGAAGTCACTCGCGAAGAGTTTGTCAAACGCGTCGCTGGTTGAGACATCGTCCGTTCCCTCGTCCGCGTTTTCGTCGCTTCAACCGTCGCCGACGAAGCGAAAGGACGACCAAGGATTGGGCAAGGGTTTTTTGTTTTCTTCCGAGTCTTCGCTGAACGAGAAGAAGAAATCGGAATGGGAACAAGCGGTGCTTGCGGAAAGCGAGACGCGACGCGACAATCGTTTGCGCCGAGCTACACGCCGAGCGCGGCTGAAAGCGCGCGCGCGAGCCGGCGCGGCGGCGGTTGATTTCCGACAGTGGAAAGTCGGGTCCTTGCGAGAACAGCTAGAGCGATCGGGCGTGGACGCCGGGCCCCTCGCCGCACTCGTGCACTGCTTGGCGCACGCCAGCCGTGAGCAGCGAAGCGAGTTGTTTTGCTCTTCAGCGGACTTCCGGAGAGTTGACAACGCGGAGAGGCGGGTTTTTAACGACACCGACGGATACACCGAAAACGAAGGAAACGCGAAGCGCGAGCGGTTCAAGATATTCTTAGCCAGGGAAACGCTCTCCGAGGACTTGCAGTATTTGCGCCAGGAGGATATCACGCCCAACGGGGACGACTTTGACCGCGAAACCAAGGACTCGACCGAGCTCGCGACGAGGCACGAGCGCGTGCTACACGCCATGAAATCGCCTCAGAAGATTTCACGTAAGCTTGCGACGGAAGCGAGTGGAGACGACGCGGCGTACCGACGCAAAGGGATGGTGAGGGCTGCCGCGAGCGCGGCGGCTGCCGCGAGCGCGGCGGCTGCCGCGGCGGCAACGTCCGCGCGCGAGCGAATTGAAGGACGCGACGTCCCAGCTGCTGCGCTAGCGTTGGTTACCTTCGTGTCGTGCCTCTCGCTTAGCGATTTGCGAACGGAGCTCACGGGCAACTTCCTACTCGCCGGCGGGCTCGACGAGTGCGTTGACGCGCTTGTGGAAACGGAGTGGGAGGGGGGCGATGACGGGTACATCGGGGTCCGGGGCGAACGCGCTTCTAATGTGGTCAAGAGCCTAACAGTCAATCAGTTCAAGAAACGGTTAGCCGACCACGGCTTGGAGGGGAGCCTGCTGGAACTCAACCTGCTCACGGACGCGCTCGCCACGGCGCTGGCGAGCAATGACTAGAACGATGACCCGAGTGAGTTGATTAGAGAGACTAGAACAATGACTGAGTGATTTGATAAAGACGATCACATAGAGACTAATCGTAAATCATATGAATAGAGACTACATTGGATAGACTACTTGTTTCTTCACCCTCAATACCTTTGCCGTAAGGGTGTAAAGCGCGTCGTGGCTATTCCCCGACCCAGGACACGCGCGCTACTGACTGCTGTTGCCCGGAAGAGTTTTTGGTTCAAATTTGCTGATTCGCTGGCTTCTTTTATTTTCTTGGAAAGAAGCAAAGAACCAACTAAAAGTCAGAAAAGCTACCACTCCCGCTCTTGTTGTGGTACGAGCGCAGTCGTACCGCGCGCGGACAGGCGAACGGTCACTAGTGATGGGAAGTACGAAGCGATGTCCGCACGGCAAGGCGAAGCATCAATGCGTGGTGTGCAACCCTTGCCCCCACGGAAAGCGGAAAGACAAGTGCACGGTGTGCACCCCTTGCCCCCACGGCAAGCGGAAAGACAACTGCGCGGCGTGCAGCCCTTGCCCCCACGGAAAGCGGAAAGACAGCTGCGTGGTGTGCAGCCCCTGCCCTCACGGCAAGCTGAAAGGCAACTGCGCGGACTGCAACCCCTGCCCTCACGGCAAGCTGAAAAGTCACTGCGCGGCGTGCAACCCCTGCCCCAACGGCAAGCGGAAAGAAAGCTGCTCGGTGTGCCGCACGAAGTGCCCCCACGGCAAGCGAAAGGACAAGTGCGCGACGTGTAAGAAGGCACGCGCCGCTCCGCCGCGTTCGAAGCGGATCAAACGCGAGCCGGAGAGTTCGCCCGAGGTCAAACAAGATCTGGAGATCAAGCAGGAGCCCGAGGTCAAACAAGAACCGGAGATCAAACAAGAGCCGTTCACGATTCGCGGCTACTTCGGGTTCGGCGACGCGGACGGCGGTGAGTGAAACGCGGAAAACAAAAGGCAGTTTTTTTTCAAACAATACAATACAATCCGCGTCATTGGCGCGATCTCTTCTCTTCTATAGAGGCTCCGTTTTCGCGAAATATTTCTCGCGCAACCTCCACCTCACCTCCACCGTTTACCTGTTCATAGTGGCCATATCCAGCAAATCCATCGCCCCTTCCTCTTCTTCCTGCACCACCGCGGACACCTCCGGGACGTAGTGCCGCAGCATGTTTTCGATTCCCGACTTTAAGGTCACTGCGATTGTGAAAGAAAAGGGTCAGTCCCGAGTCTTGTATTGGGCGATTTATATACAGTGGGCAAACAGTCTTCTACTCAGGTGCACTTATTGTAGCGGTAAGACTTGCTGACTGCACTCCATACAGTGTTGGGATTTGGGAAATAAAACACGTACCTGACGACGACGGACACCCGTCGCACGCGCCCTGCATCTTCACCGTGACCGTCCCCGTTTTCTCGTCCCACCCCTTGAACACGATATCGCCGCCGTCCTCCGCCACTGCGGGCCTTATGCGTGTTTCCAACAGCTCTTTAATCATGGCCACGATCTCGGAATCGTCGTCGTTGATTTGCGTGTTCGCATTTACGGAGGACAGGTCGTCGCCGTCGTTCACCACTAAATCTCCGCTGGCGTAGAAATCCTGAGTGGAACAAAAAGAAAATGTCAGTCTCTCGTAATGTGTATGAGGGATTGGTATGAGTAAACAGTCGTAGTAATCGAGCCGAGCAGTCGTGGTAATGGGCAGAGGTAATGCTCCCTTCGTCAGGACGAGTACGGGGCAATCGCGAAGGCGGAGCGTGGTGATTGGGAAAGTTCCTTACCATGATAGCGGCGAACACCTCCGGTTTCAAAACCCCCCACTCGAAGTCCTCGTTTTTCGTCACCGTGACGTACTCGGTTGTGAAGAACACCCCGGTGACGCCGTCGATGGCGAAAACCCGTTTCGCGAGCGGCGACTTCATGCCTTCCCGGGCGCTGGCGAAATTAACGGGCGGCCCATCCGGAAGCACGGGCTTTCCGGGAAGAAACATCAGCGACGCGGGGTTGGGGGTGGTTTGGGTTTGGATGAAGATGGACCGGCGTTGGGTTCCGAGTGCTCCGAATCCTCCTCCTCTTTGCATCCCAGAAAGTCGCAAAGACGTCGCGTCGCTGGCGACAGGGAAACCCTTTGGCACCGCCTTCGCGAACGGCATCGCCACGACGCGCCACGACGAAAAACCGCGACGGCACGGCGACGATTGTTGATGGGCGCACTTTGCCAAATCTGAGACAGCTGTGCGTGGCGTGGCGCTCACGGAACGGGCCATAGACGCCAGCGCGCGCGCGGCGCGACGCGAGAACATCATGGCGAGGTGGAAACGCGGAAACCGACGGTCGTTTGTGCGTCGCGAAGTGAGGAGGGGGCTCAGACCCGAGAGACTGGGCGGTGGGCAACCTGGAAAGTGGAATAAAAAAGCCAAATGGCCAAAACTGAGTCGGTTTCGACGACACAGTAAAACCTTCGCTTCGTTCTCTCCCGGTGCCTCTGCCACACTCGCTCGCACCCGAGCGGTCGCTCGGCGGGCACAAGCGCCTCCTCGCGCACTCGCACGCCGTGCCGTGGGCGTTTCCTACGCGCTTAGCGTGTTCGGAACCGCGTCTCGTCCCCGGGGCTCGACGAGACTGCCAGAAAGTCGGCCATCTAAAACGCCGCCGCCGCCGCCAACGCGAAAAACACACTCCATCGGCAGTGCGGGCACCAGTACTACCGGACCCGTGGTGAGTAGGACGGACAGTAGCCGTCGGTATGAGCGCCCCGGGTGGTGGTTCCACGCCTCCCCCTGACCAGGACCTCGGCGACCAGGGTGACCACGAGTACGTCGAGGCCGGTGATGAAGATGACATGTACGCGCCCGTGTTTCTTGGGGACGAGCACGGCGAAGTGGTGGCTGATTTGGACGAAGAAGACGACGCGCCGATGTCGGACTCGGACGACGACGAGGTCGACCCTGCCACGCACCCTGGAGTGGCAGAGGACATGGAGGACCGAGACGCGGCGATGGGTGACGAAATCGTGCCGCCCCAGGATGACTCCGTCGCCGTGATCAGAAGTCACGGCGCGCCTGTTTTCTCCTGCGCGTGGTCGCCGACATCGGCCAGCACGTTCGCCACGGGCGGCGGCGACGACGTGGCGATGCTACATGTCGTTTCCGAGCTCGCCGGGGCATCCGAAGAAGACGCAGGCGGCGCGCCGACACAGAAGGTGACCGTGACATCCACGGAGCTGAAAGGACACGGCGATACGGTTTCCAGTTTGAATTTCAACCACGACGGGTCTTTGTTAGCGTCGGGCGGCTTGGACGGCAAGGCGTGCGTGTGGAACGTTGCCGACGGTAAATGTCTTCAAACCTTGGAAGGCCCGGGCGGCGGTTTGGAGTGGACGAAGTGGCACCCGAAAGGAAACGTACTGCTGGCTGGATCCGAGGACTTCACGGCCTGGATGTGGAACGCGGGGGATGGGCAACTAATGCAGGTGTTCGCGGGGCACAGCGCCAGCGTGAGCTGCGGCGGTTTCGCGCCCGACGGCAAATCAATCGCGACGGGAAGTTTCGACGGGAGTTGCCGGGTCTGGGCGCCGCGAACGGGCGAGTGCACCACCCTCTTTATGGGCCACCCGTACCACGACGGCCCGGTGACGTGTTTGGATTTTCACCCCACCAGTGAGGGGCTGATGATCACGGGGAGCGAAGATAACACGGCGCGATTGATTTCGAGCGTTTCCAAAAAAGTGTTGGGCGCATTGGTGGCGCACACGGAAACCCTGGAGTGCGTCGGGATGAGCGGGGATTTCCCGTTCGCCGCGTCTGGTGGAATCGACACGAAGTTAGTAGTGTGGGACCTTAACACCCTGCAACCGAGGAACACCCTGCCGCACGACAAAGCCGTCTCGGCGCTGCGGTGGATCCCGGGAACCGCGATGCTGTACAGGTATGTTTTTTCCCGATTTTTTCGACTTCTCTCTAGATTCAACTCTCTTTTTTGGGTTTTCCCGAAACTCTCGTCGAGATTCGATTCTAAATTCCGTACAAGCAACGAAAGGGCCTCGCGCGGCTACCAGTGCCGATGCGTGGGTGGACAACAGTTTGCGATACTCAAGAACGGACGCTTACTACGGTGCATCGCGAATCCGATTCGCGTTTGAACAACCTGCATCCGCCGACAGTTTATGATTGCCTTTTTTTTCGAATCGTTTTTTCAGAAACGCGAGCGAAACGTCACGCGCGTTTCACTCGCCGTAACTCGGGAACTGTTTTCTTTCCCTGCGCGGCGTACCTGCAGTATGACCATGTCGCTGACCTTTTGTGTCATCTCCCTCTCTCTTGCGTTCAAAACCCTTTCAAAAATAACAATAAACAAACAGCTCGTGTATCGACGGCGTGGTTCGTCTGTGGGACACTCGAAGTTCGTCGTGCCAAGCCGCACAGTGCGGGCACGTCCGGGGCGTGCTTGATTTCGCGCCCTCGCCCGATTACAAGACCATAGTCACCGCTTCCGACGATCACACCGCGCGCGTGTTCCGCATGGTGCCGTGAGACCTGTTTTAATATAGGTATAACGCTGAAAGTAGACTATGGTAACTCTCGCTGCGGTCCCCAGCACACCTAAAATCTGTAGAAACTGAAGTTTTCGTGCAATCAGAGCGTTTCCGTCGTCACTGCTCGTCACCTCCGACGGGCCCAATCCCTCGATCTGATGACGTCATTCCGCCCGCGCCTCCCCACCGCGCCACACCCCTTCGCACCTCCCGCCATGGACAAAGAGACCCCCACCCTCATCAAGGCCAAGCCCCGGCCCGGGGTGAGCGGGATTAACCGCGTTTTGGTCACGGGGGGCGCCGGGTTCGTGGGATCGCACTTGATCGATTTCCTGATGGCCAGAGGCGATCACGTCATGTGCCTTGACAACTTCTTCACCGGATCGAAGGAGAACATCCAGCACCACATCGGCAAGCCCAACTTCGAAATCATCCGACACGACGTGGTGGAGCCTATTCTTCTTGAGTGCGACCAGGTGTACCACCTCGCGTGCCCTGCGTCGCCCGTGCATTACAAGTTCAACCCGGTGAAGACGATCAAGACTAATGTGATTGGCACTTTAAACATGCTGGGCCTCGCGAAGCGCGTCAAGGCGAGGTTCCTTCTAACCTCAACAAGCGAGGTGTACGGCGACCCGCTGCAGCACCCCCAAACCGAGGAGTACTGGGGCAACGTCAACCCGATCGGCGAAAGAAGCTGCTACGACGAAGGCAAGCGGTGCGCCGAGACGCTGGCGTTTGATTACAAACGCGAGCACGCCGTGGAGATTCGCGTGGCTCGAATCTTCAACACCTACGGCCCGAGGATGGCCCTGGACGACGGCCGCGTGGTTTCCAACTTCGTCAAGCAAGCTATTGAAGGGACGCCTATGACTATTTACGGCGACGGCAGCCAAACCAGGTCGTTCCAGTACGTCAGCGACCTGGTCAACGGGTTAGTGGCGCTGATGGACGGCGAGCACTGCGGGCCTATTAACATCGGCAACCCTGGCGAGTTCACCATGCTGGAGCTCGCGGAGAAGGTGAAACAGGTCGTCAACCCCGCCGCGACCACGGTGTTCAAGGAAAACACCGCGGACGACCCGGGGCGACGGAAACCGGACATCAGTAAGGCCCGGACGTTGTTGGGGTGGGAACCGGTCGTGCCCTTGGCGGAGGGGCTACAGATGATGGTGGGCGACTTCAGGCAACGCCTCGGGAAGTGATGAGGAGTTACTTTTTGTTAAACGAGTTTTGACGTGCATACTTCACGTCACTAGAATCTTCCCCGGCCGCTGCGCGTCCATGTGCGCGTTCAGATCAAGCGGCGCTTCGGTGGGAAGGGAGGGTTCGGTGTTTTTGTCAAGGACAAGAAACGGCGGGTACCGTTCAACTTTTCGCGGAAATCCCCGCCAGACCAAAAAATGAACGGAAGCATGCATCAACTCGGATCTGGCTCGCACTCGGCGGGTCGCGTGACCCGGACCCGTCTCGACGGGTCCTGGTGCGCGTTCCCCCTGTTTGGTGCGACCTGAGTGTGGTGCTGGGGGGATTTCCTTTGTGGGCGCTGGCCATGGCGTCTTCCCTGGGCCCGGATGCTATCGCCCTCGAGCTCCAAAAAGTGGGCGTGCACGTGCTTCTTGCGTGGGTGCAGGACTGCACCGTACACCTCACGAACACGAACCCAAACTTCTGGAGCATGCCCTTACACAAAAGGGTGGACTTGTGCTACCTGCAGTTCCTTGAGGCGGACTTGAACAAAGCTGGGGCGGGATGTTTGCCTGCGTTGGGGACGGGTGGTGGGGATGGAAGTGTTGGGGATGGGGCCCCCATCGATTTAAACGGAGATGGGTCATCTTCGGGTCAGAACCCGTCGCCAAAAACTCTACCGGGAAGATTCGTGGTGCAGTGCGACGAAACAATCAACATCGGCGCTAGCTTCAACGACCGGTACGTGGAGCACGTCGCGAACCCGAAGCGGGTTTTGAAAATGCAACTCACGGACGGCAAAAACACGTTCGTGGCGTACGAAACGACGCCGATTGAATGTTTGCGCGTGTTGCAACCGGCGGGTTCGAAACTGGCCATCACGAACGCCACTGCTGTCGATGGTAAATTAATGGTGGGGCCGGAGAACGTCACGGTTTTAGGTGGGGTCGTACCCCACTTAGAGGACGCCCGGGTTCGGGTCGTGGCGAAGTGGGCGGCGCCAAACCGGCCGGGAAACGGCCGCGGAAACGGCCGCGGAAATAGTGGTGGCAACGCCGCGGGGGGACGGGAAACAGAGGTGCGCGCCGCGGCGTGGGGTAACGCGGAACGGGCTTCGGAGGACGCGGCGACGCGAGACGCGCTGAATCACCCAAACGGCCAGGCACCTGCAAACGGGCAGGCACCTCCAAACGGGCAGGCACCTTCAAACGGGCAGGCACAACACGTGCCACAGAATCCCACCCGCGTGGAGGTACCTCCCTCCCGCGTGGAGGTACCTCCCTCTCGCGTCGACCCCCCTGTGGTACCCCCCGTGCCGGAATCACCCATGATTGACTTGACGGACGAGCCGGTTGCTGACCCGGATATCAACCAGGTGGTCGCCGCGGACGTCAACACGAACGGCCGGGTGAAGCGAAAACGCGCGGTGGTGATTGACGACAGCGACGACGACCCTACGCCGGTGCGAGGTAAAAAACAAACGCAAACGCCGTCGCAAACGCAAACGCGGTTCGGCCGAGGCACGCGGGACGACGACGCCGTCGCCAAGCCGGAGCTCTCCGTTCCGACGGTCCCAAAACCGCCCCACGTGTCCCCCCCGGGGACACCGAAACCGCCCCCCGCGTGGGCCTCCAAGCTAGTCCGAAGCGAGCCTTTCGCGTACTGCGCCGCGGTGAACGCCATGCGCGTTTGCGGCGGCGGCGGCGGCGTTCGCGGTGACGATCCCCAAAACCGAAAACCGTCCTTCGCCAACGCCACGCTGCACGGGTGGTTTTTGGACGTGAGAAGTAGCAACGCGTCTCCACCCGTTTCCGGCGGGTTCGAATTGTTCGTGTCGATTCACGACGGCACGGGGGTCATCCATGCGGTGGTACCTTCTGCGATGACCATGAAGCTGATTTCCGGCGCTGTTGCCTCCGCGGACGCGTTCGACGCTTTGGCGATTGGCGAGCGGCTGAAACTCGCGGCCTGGACGGAAAAGTATGTAAGAGGGTTTTTGGGAAAAATCACGGTGAAGGTCCGCACCGCGAACGACGGATCACCCGCGACCGTGCTGAACATGTTCGGCCCCAAAGACTTCCACGACACGGACACCACGAAACAACTCGGCAAGCGGTGCGAATCAATGAGCGACGCCGTGGCGAAACGGAAGGCGGAACGCGCCGCCGAGACGGAGAAAAACAAACAGACTCGAGGCTTGGTCGAACCGAAAAAAACGAGAACCTCGACGGGCGCGCGTCTCGCGCGAGGCGCGTAGTAGAATGTGGTAAATAGAAAGCCAGCGCGTTGTTGTTAGCACACTGATAGCTCATACTAACCGCACTAATAGCTTATACGCTGATAGCACGTACTAACCGCTTCACATCAAACGTGGTATTGGTACAATATTGGGAGTGGAAGTCTTAATAATCCTCTTAATCCTCTTTGGAGTGGTCATCCCTTTCGACCTCGCGCTCAACACAGCCGCCGGTTACCGTCCGCCGAGTCCGCGTTTCCGATTCGGTAGTTCGTGTTTGTTTGCACGAACACAAACAGGGTGGCGTTCGCCCCCCGGCACAGCATCATGTCCAAATCCAGGTACGTTATTTCCAGTTCCCCGTATTCCTTGGGTTTTGACGGTTTGGGAAGCGAAAACAAACCGAAGATTTTCGTTTGTTCGAAGTTCATGGAAAGTTTGGTTCCGTCCTCGCCAACCGCGAGTCGCGCGCGCTCGATCTTGTCCGGCCACGTGTACTGCCACTCGCTTTTTAACGAGTCCAAGTCGTGCGCCATGTAAACCGGACCGCTTTGCCGGGTCAAAACGAAGCTCTTGTTCATCCCGAGGAGCTGTTTCGAGTTAGTAAAAACGGCGCTCCACCGGCCGCGCATCAACGACGACTTCGCGGGTTTCGCGGTGGGATTCAGGGTTTCAAGAACACGCGCCTTTTCCAGGGTCGCGGACAGAAACCCGGGCTCGCAGTCCCTACCCAAATTCGTGCTCACCACAACCGCGAGCAAACTGGCTTTCGCACCAGCCCGTTCCGCCGCCAGTTGCTTTATCCGAACCTCAGGGCTCCCTCCCGTGATCCGCGAAACCGTTTGAAGCGCCGCGGCAAAGAAACCGCCGATTTGCGCGAAGGTTGGCATTTGTTTTTCGGGCATCGCGTTGCTTTGTTTTCGCGAAGAGCGGCTAAAACTATCCAACTTGTTGCCGGTGGTATCAACCGTCACCACATCCGTCACGTCCACGATCTCGCCTTCCACCACCTCATAACCGGAACAGGCGGTGTCCTCGGCTCGCGCTTGTTGGAAATCCGCAACCGCCGCCTCCGCCCTCGCCTCCGCCGCCGCCGCCGCCGCGGCCACCGCGTTTCGCTGTTCGTCCTCCGCCGCGCTGATCCACGTGTCCGCCGCGGAGACGGTGTCGTCACCACGGTCATCCCCCCAGCCCCCTGATCGTGCCTTCCCCTCCGCTTCCGCTGCGGTCTTCTCCGCCGCTGCGGCTCGCGCGAATTTATCCGCAGAGGCTTCAGCTAACTTCTTCGCTTTTTCTCTCACTGAATCGGAAATCAAACGCGTCTCCTCCTCCTCCACCGACGCCAGCGCCGCTTGCGTTTCAAGCATTTGCCCCCTTAGCTCCTGTAACCGCTTCGTCGCCGCTTTCGAAGCCTCTAAAAGCTCCAAGTTACTCTCTTTCGCCTTTTCCATCTCCGCCGCTTTCGAAGCTCGCAAAAGCTCCAAGTTTTGCTCCCTCGCCTTTTCCATCTCTGCCGCTTTCGAAGCTTCCAGAAGCTTCAAGTTTTGCGCCCTCGCCTTTTCCATTTCGACCCCGCGTTTCTTTTGCTGTTGAATAAATGCCCTGTCCCGTGCCAAGGCCTCCGCTGCCGCCACCGCCGCCGCGATTGACGCCGTTTTTATGTCAGGGCTCGCTTTAGTATCAATCGGCTCGTCGCGCGGCATTTTAAATTCGCTCGCGGGCGCCAAGCCTTTCGCGGCCAAGACGTACTTCTCCACCGCCCACGCGACGCCGTCTTCGTCGTTGCCGTGCCACTCCACGTTGCCGTTCGCGGCGTCGATGACTTTGCGTGAGCTTCCCTTCATCGCGACGGCGGTTCCGACGAGCGCCAATAGTTCGGCGTCGTTTTCGCCGTCGCCCAGCGCCAACACGTTTTTCGGGTCCACGTTGACCCGTTTCAACAAACGCTCAACTGCCGCGCCTTTAGAAACACCGAGTGGCAAGAACTCCAGCATTCCAGCAACCGCGGTGGTTATCACGCAGTCGTTTTCAAACATTGCCTCGGCGTCTTCGCGAAGGCGCGCGAAGTCGGTTTCAACACAGAAGAGCAAAATTTTGTTGATCCCGGTTTCCACGTTTGTCATGTCACCAACAGGCTCGGGGGTGGGCTCGCCGTACGCGAGCACTTTGTCCGTATCCGCGTTGCGTTTGTCGCACAGAATTCGGGTTCCGCAAAACGCCACCGCGGTCACGGCGTTACGTTTCGCGAACCGAAACACGCTTTGCGCTACGACGGCGTTTAGCTCGATGGACTCCACCACCGCGCCGTCCGCGTCACAGGTCACGCAGCCTTGCACGAACACCCCTGGCATGGGTGGGTTTAGTTTGCCGAGAACCTTCCTCGCCCACGGGCCTCGCGATTTACCCGTGGCCAACACCGTGGGGACCCCAGAGGCGGCGGCGCGCGCCAGCGCCGCTTCCACGCGCATGGTGAGTTCCTGTCTGGAGTTAAGCAGGGTACCGTCCACGTCCGTGACGATGAGCTTGACTTCGTGTGTAGTGGTGTTTCCATTGGTAGGGTCGTTGTCGTTCACACCGTGTGTGGTGGTCACCACGGACGTGGAAGGGGAACTGGTCCCGTTGTTTCGCGACCCGTTTCGGGACACCGCATCTGACTCGTCGGCGGTCGCGGCGGCTTCCTTCGCGAGCACGGTCTTCTTCACTCGCCTCGAGGTTCCCCTGTTACCCCCGCGCCTTTGCCCGGCGCCCAAACCGGACGGTGGGATGCGGTCCATTTGGCCCGCCGCGAGCCTCGTGGGCCGGGACCGCGCGCGCCTCACCACGGGGAGCTCCCCGGGGACGGGGAGCCGCCGCGCGCCGTTATTTCGCGCCCGGTCCCGGGGGGATGACGTGGCCGAAATGACATTCCACCCCACGGGCGCTACCGCCACCGCGCGCATCGCGGGCGCTTGTTTCGCGCGAGTTCCACGAGGGGTACGGCCGGGGGATACGCACGAGGGAAGTGCTCGGTCGCGCGCAAAAAGAACGGCGCGGGTACGTCTGCGGCCTTGGGACGCCCCGAAAGGGTTTCTCTTGGAGCGTTTCGAGAAAGTGGCGCGACCATTCTCCCAAACGGCTCCCTTCCGCAGATCCGCGAACGAAAAAAGAAGCGAGCTTCTTTCTTCGTGAGTCGGCACGACCTAGGAGGATCCCAACACTCTCAGCCGCCCCCGAACCGCAACACCTTCGCGCTTTCGCGCGAAGGTCCCGTCCCGCACTCCGTCGCATGGCGTGCGTCTTGGCGACCGCTAGGCCTCCCCAAACGTGCGTCGCGTCTGCGGGGCGCAGCAGGTGCTCGGAGGAAAAAATCGCGAGACGCAGCCATGTGGTGTCTAAGAAGCACCACCGCGTTCGCGGCTGGCGCGTGGTCCTCTCCGCGTCCCCCCCAAGCAGAAACCTCGGCGACCGGGTGGTCGAGGACAATTTCTTCACCGACACGGGGTTTCCCGTTTCCATGGTCGGCGGGGACGCGGAGAGGACGTTCCGGGACGTGGACTTGGCAGTAGACACGATGACGAAAAGTATAGATGGCGCGAATCAAACAACGTCGCCGCGAGGGTACCGACGCGAAGGCACGATGGAACAAACGCTTCCGAACGGGGGCGTTGTTTTGAGAACGTACTACCGCGAACAAGTGGTGACGTTTTCTGGAGGGACCGGTTTTGGTGGTCCAACGGAGGTTTCGAGTTTTTCGGGATTAGCAATCGCGGCGGCTATCGTGGTCGGACTGGCGTTCGGGTTTTACGTGAAAGTCGTCAAACGATTTCAACAAGGGTTCCAATTGACGATATACGCCGCGAATCAGAAAAGTTATATAACCACGCTGTGGCCCTGGTTGTGGCTCGCCAACCAAAGAGGGTTCCGGGAAGAATTCGGCAAAGCGGTTGCGAAGAAGGGGGGGGGCGAGAAAAAAAAGAACGATCGATTCGACGACGTTTAAAAGTAAACGTACATTCGCGGGTACCATAAATATGGAGCCTCCAGGGCCTTCGGGCGGGGGCGGAGCACGGAATTTCACGGATCCGGTGGTCAATACGTCACATGCGGAAGAAGTTGCCTCCGCCTCCGCCTCCGAGTGGTGCCGCGGCGGAGGCGATCACAGCTGACGCGAATGAGATTCCCGCTTCTGGGAAAATTAGAACGATCCTACTTGTGTACTACGAAGAACCAACACCCTACCCGCACGGTCCGCACGTCCCGCCGTTTAACCCCCGCGGGGAATCCCCCGCAATGGACGGCCCGTCACTCGGGTCCAATCCATCAAGCTCCATATCCGGGTACGTCCCGCCAGACGCCCTCGAGCTATCCAGCAACCGCCGCAAGTGATCCGCGCCGTGCGCCGGAATCAGCCACCACACCCACGAAACCCCAAACACCTCCTTGAAGTTTTTGTGGTGGCCTTGGTTGTACCGCCACGGCAGGGTTTTCTTCTTTTCGTACATCTCTATGGTGGTCATGTTTGACAGGTTCAAATTCGCGTGCATGATGATGAACCCCAACAACGACGCGGCGAAGGCGACGTCCAGGACGAAGGTTACGAAAACACACGCCACTTCCCCTCCGTTGTGGGTTTGCGTGGTTTCAAATTCAGTCTCAATCTCATCAAGCGGGCCTCGCTCGGTGCCGTCCGGGTTCTGTCCGCCGCCGGCATCGCCCGCCTGCAAGTCTTTGAAAAAGGCCACGAAGTTCGACAACAGCACCACCGCGTCGAAAACCGTCGCCGCGAACGTGTAAAGCAAAAACAACAGAAAGAACTTGTAATTGTAAGCCCCCACGCAGTTCGCCACCCACACGCAGTGGTGGTCCATTTTCAACACACACCGACCGCACACGGAACAGTGGTGACACCGTTCCGGTTTCCACGCCGTGCACTTGCGGCAAAACCGTCGAAGCTTTTCCGAGTTTGATTTGTGATTCCCGACCTCCTCGTCCTCCTCCGGCGGCGTCCACCCGTCAGGCACCCTGCCGGGTTCCGTCAACACGCACGCGAAGTAGCTCCACAGCACCATTAAGATCAAAACGTGGTACACCACCAACACATACGTCGCGAACCGGCCTTCGTACGAATCAGGCTCCGCGGACGCCGCGAGGGGGCCGTACACGAGCACCACGGTGGTGTAGTACGTCAGGCCAAGCAAGGACAACACGATGAGGACCATGACCGACCCGAGCGCGCGCAGGAACAAACACGCCTTGCTGGCGAACACGTTCCACCACATCTCGCCCACCGCCATCGCGAGAGATGGAGGCCAAGACGCGTCGCCCCGCGTGCCCGAGTGTTGGGAACGGCGCGCAATCTAGGAGGAAACACCCGATTTGCGTGTTACACAGACCAAAAGTACCGATCAACGCACCGGTGAACCTTACGATGACTGAAATTTTGTTCAAACTCGCATGGGAAGAATCGAAACCACGGGAAGTCGGTCAAAATGTGAGGTGGTCGAACGCCAAAAAAAAATATCGGGGATTTGGGCCTCATCCTCGTGCGCCACTCGAGGTCGCACACGTGGAGGCGGCGAGTCACGTCTCATACCCGGATGCCGAAAGGGGTGCCGCGCGAACCGCGAAAAGATGTCGTAAGGAGCTTTACGTGCAACCCAGACCTTACACCTAAGAATCCCTTGCCAGCGATGGGAAAGGCGCCGGAAACACGAAAGAGGATGGGGTTAGACATCCTTGACCGTGAGTTCCAAGCGGCTGTGCTGCAAGCCGAGGCCATCGTGAAGGACTACAACGACTCGCACGGGCGTCCGACGGCGCGGAGACCCAAAAATTTCGAATCTGTCATGATGGGGAAGCCGCCTTTCGCGGCGGCAGGCGGAGGCTCCCCCGCGAAACCGCCGTTGCCAAACAAACGGGATTCCGACGCGCCACAAAGCCAAGCGTCTAAGAAACAGAAACAAAAACAAGACCCGAGCGGCGTCGCAACCGCGACCGTCGCGTCCCTCGCGTCTCAGTGCTCGCCTTGCCAGCTCGTGCCGAAACAGTTCTTCGTGGCGTGGAGCGGGGTTGTGACGTTGGCGTGGTCCGGGTTCCCGCCACAACTGGCGGAACTGAAACGCGCGATTGCCGAAACGTTCCCTGACCTGCCAGACGAAAACCCCGGGTCGAGGTGGGCGAAAACTACGTTGGGGTGCTTGAGGGACGGCAAACGGTTGACCCCCGATACCTTGAAAACGCTGGCGCGGGTATGCGACGAGTTTCGGAAACAACTTCGGGACGGGGACGGGGACGGGGACGGGAACGGGGACGGGGAGGCGACTTGGGAGCCCCCACCGCACCCAGGGTGCGTCCCCGTCGACGCCCTTTCCGTGATCGTGTACCAGTGCCGTTCCCTGGAGAAGGTTTTGTCGGAACACGTGGTGAACCTTTGCACTATGGAGTACGAAAAGAGACCACCGCCACCGCCGTGGAAACCGGGAGGTGGTACACGGTGGGCGTACAAGTGTGCGCCCGACCTGGTGGGAAAAAAACGATCCCTCCATCCACCGAGCGAAGATGAACTACACGCGGTGGACTCCGTGGTTGCGCAATTCTCCGGGCCGGACATGGCGAACGAGTACTTCCACGACGCCGCCCGGTGTGGATCGCGGGAGACGCGTTACCGGGGCACTCACGCCGGCGTGACGCTCACGGCGCGGGTGGGAAAACACCTGCCACCCGCGGTCGGTGCGTTTCGCGACGCCGTAGACAAAGCCCTTCCCGGTCTGTACGTCTGGTTCGAAGACAGTTCCCTGCACTGCACGGTGCGAGGATTGGTGAATTAGTAGTCTCACCGCGTGCATATCATACCCTTTAAGCATACTAATAGCATCAGTTAGAATCTAACTGTCCCCTTCCCTTTTGTTGTTTCAAAAGTACATCCCCTCGTCGTCGTCGCCGCCGTACCGCCCGTCCCGCGCCATGACCTTCTCCGAGGTTCGTGTCGCGTCCATCGCGAGGGCGCCGCCGTTAGCGCGGTTGAGGCCTCCCAAACCGCCCAGTCCAGAAAAATCGTCCTTCATTACGTCACCGCTCAACCCGCCCGCCGCGCCCGCGAAGCCGGCGACGCCCAGCGCCAACGCTCTCAGCGCGCCCCATCCCCCGTTTCCGCCGCTCTGAACCGAAGCATCCCCACCCCCCGTAAGCGACGCCAGCGCCCCCCCTTTGTTCGGCTTGTACTTGACCGAGAAGATCTCCGCGCCAGTTGACAGCATGTCAAGCAACACGTCATCCGTGGTTTTCAGCTCGTCGCACAAACCTTTCGCGAGGGCGTCGGCGCCGAACCAGGTTTCGCCCGTCGCGACGAGGTCGATATCGAGCGAAGGCCTTTGTGACGCCACGAACGTTTTAAAAAGAACCAACACTTGTTCGATATCTTTCTTGCTCTTCTCCAGATCCAGGGGGTCGACTTTTTTAGTCGGGGTTAACGTTCGCTTGAACTTCCCCGCCGTCACGGTTTGGAACTCGATGCCCTCTTTTTTTAACCGCTCGTAAACGTTGGGGATCTCGGAAATAACCCCGATGCTGCCGAGCACCGCGAACGGGCTCGCCACGAGCCGGTCTTTTGCGTTTTGCCAGAAAAGTGTCAGTATTGTATGGTCAAACAGTCGGCGGAATTTGGTAAGTGCGGGGACGTACCTGCGCAGCACGCCATCATGTACCCGCCGGACGCGGCGACCTGCTCCACGCAGATCGTGAGCTTGATGTCGTGATCGCGAAGTCGCGTGAGCTGCGCCGCCGCTAACCCGTACCCGGTCACCGTGCCGCCGCCCGTGTTCAAAACGAGCACGACTGAGATACATAAAAGAAAACGTCAGTCCCGAGTCTCGAGTATGGGTTTGTAACAGTTGCCAGTACTGGTAAGGGTTACTAGTAGTGTACCAGTAGTGTTGCTAGTAGTGCACTCAAAGAGGCGCGGTAAATAGTGTGTCAGGATTTGGGAAACGCAACACGTACCTTCGTCGCCTCGCAATTTTTTACTCTGTCTCAAAACCGCGGTGACTTCCTCTCGCAACGAAGCCGCTTGGCTCGCCTGCACATCACCGAAGAAGTTCAACACGAACACGTGTTTCTTGTCCTGCCGCGCCATGCGCCCCGCGGGGACCGCCAGGGAATCCCGGTCGCCTTCCCACCCGGGCGACATCCGGGAATCGGAAAGGAGCTGTTGAGTGCGAAAGAAAAGGGTCAGTCGGCGAGTATGGGTGTACTTCGTAATGTGTTTGAGTAAAAGTCGTAGTAGTCGGGCCGAACAGTGCACTTGTGCTGTATTACGCAGTTACCAGTAATGGTAAATGTTACTAGTACTGGCAACTGACGTACATCACAAGTAGTGCACTCAAAGAGGGGCGGTGAACAGTGTCGTTGAGATTTGGGAAAGCCCAACAGGCCGTACCTTGGCCAGGCGTCCTCTTTTGTGCGCCGGGAGCGCGGCGGCGACGGCGGCGACGTACTTCACCTCGCACTCCGCTCGTTTCGCCGCGAGCGAGGCCAGGGACTTCGCAGGCGAGCTGCCGGGGAAGGAGAACCCGCTTTCTTTCGCATCTTCTGAAGAATCTTGCTCTTTTTTACCTGAAGCGTCTCCTGAAGCGTCTTTGTCCGCTCCAGCTCTTTCGCGCGAAGCCAAGCGTTCCTCCAAATCTTCCGCCTCGTCCGCGTCCAGAAACGGAAACGCCCTCTCCAGCTCCGCATCGTCGATTTCGTCGTCATCACCCACGGCGCCATGCTTGCTTGCGCCTTTTGACGAGGCGCTTTGAGCTGCGTTGGCGCGCATTCTTCTCGCGGCGACAGCCATCTTCTGACGCAACGAGCCGTCTTCGCTTCTCCACCGGTCCGCGGCTTTCGTCACCGCCTCACGCTCCGCCGTGGTCAGCTTCCCCAAAACGGCGGCGTACTTGTCGTTGAACGCCCTTCGCGTTCGCGCTCTGTCCGCGGACTCGGGGGACACGGTAGCCGCGGTGAACGCGTACGCGTACGAATCCAGCTTGTCGTTCAACCGCTTCACGATGAACGGCGAGGTTTGGGACGAAACGCCGGCTCTTCCGGAGAGGAACGAAAACGGGCCACCCTCCTTTTTCCCATCATCGCCACCGCCTTTGCCTTTCCGGGACGACGCGAACACGAAGAACGCCCCCGCGGCGACGACCACCGCGGGTACCCCCCAGCTGATTAGCACCTTCAGGGTAAACATGTACAGCTCGTTCGCCTCGGGGGTGGTGAAGAACGCTTTGACACCGCCCGCCGCGCTCGTCGCCCAAACCGCGGGGGCGAACTCAGCCGCGAGCGCGTGCTCCGCGACGAGCAGCGTGGCCAGCGCGGTGACTGCGGCGATGCGCGCTGTGGCGGGAGATACCTCCGGGGCGGCGGCAACATCTTTGTTCGAGGTTTCAGAAGGGTCGGACGAGACTTTGGAGTCGCCGTGGCCTAGGGCGCAGGGCGTGAACGCGCGTGAGGAAGAGCGTCCATTCGCGACGACACGCACGACAAGTCGGGTCGGTTTCGTCGTCGATCGCGCGTGTGCCATGCGACGCGCGACGACCTTTGGCCGAGTGCGGAGCACTGGAGCGACGCGCGCGAGCGAACGCGTGGAGGACACGGACATGGTCGCCATCGAGAACCGGGGTGAACGAGTGCCACAGGGCTGCGGGGACGGTGCGCGGAAGGAAGTGACGGTTCGAGGCAGTCGACGTGGACCTCGTGGTCCCGAGAGTTTGGTGAGTGCTGTGGAGCTGTGATTTTTCTTGGTTTTGTTTTCCGTGCATTAAAAACGTCCGTCCCTCACCGTCCCAAACGTTGTCTTCTCTCCAGGAACGCGAGTAGCCCCCCGAAAACCTCAATCGCACTCGCCGCGGCGACGCGCTCGCCGTTCTCGGTCACGAATTCTTTAGACCGCGCCAGGGATTCAAACGAAACAAGCCCTCGTTGTTCCAAACGAGCCCGGCCTAGATTCGGCGACTCCGAAACGTCGTCTTCCGAATCGTCCTCCTCTTCCCCCGCGTCGCCAAGCGCCTCGCCCATCGCCGCCGCCGCCGCGGCCGCCGCTTCCGTTCGCGTAAGCCCCATGTGGCACCTCTCCGAGAACAGCGCGGCGACGTCTTTTTGGTGCTCCACCGAGGTGAAGTCCGTGGTGGCTTTGGTTTGGTAATGGACCTGCGGCGTAACCACGAGCTGGTTCCCCAGGCGCTGTAACACCCCGTTGTCGATGATCCCTCCGCCACGCAACGCGGCGGCGTACTCCTGGAAACCCCGGGCGTGTAGCAAGTACGCATCACTCGCCCGTAAATCGCACCCAGGGGACGCGAGCCAGCAAAGCACCTCCCCCACGTTCTCGCACACGCATTGTTCAGGACACTTTTCTATCAACGGGTCGTACTCGAACGTTAACGGCCGGTACCCTAAACGCACCATGTTCCACGGTTTCGTTTCCAGGGCCTGGTTGAACTCCTGCCAGTTCCCGTCTGTCCACGCCACGTCTCCATCCGCCATGCTATCCTGTTCTAAAATCAGAATCGTTTCCGCGCCCACGGAAATCGCGTGCGTCACCGCGTGCAGGTGCGACTGGCTCGGTTTAATCCAATGGCTGTACCCAGAGGTCAAGCCGTTGCACACATCAAGCTCGAAGCCGTTTAACAGCATCACCTTGTCCCCCATCTCCTCAGGAATCGTCATGTCGCACTCGTCCGTGCATATCACGTAAATGCGATCCGCGTACTTGGAAATGCCCAGGCTGAGCACTGAGTGTTTTTCTGAAGCGCCGCGCTTCTCGGGGACGAGCATACCTTTTGGGCAATCGAGATTTATGTCCCCCAAACGTGCTTCGCGGAGCGCGATTACACTGGCGCACGCACCAGCCACCACGACACACGCGGTCTGGGAGTAGCAGGGTAAGGGGGACTTGGTCAGTATTGGAAGGCGGAACGCGGAAGGGGACGAGTCGAGTCAAGAAAAGGTGTTTCATCCCAGCAAACGCTGGGGATCGACGAACCGAGGGGAAACGCGTACCAGCAAAAGCGCCGCGACGGCGCGCGGTTTCCGCGCATCCGTATCAGACGGCCCCACTAAAGGTACCGTTTCCGCACCGCGTGCCGCCGCCATCGCGCGCGGGCGCGTTGTGGGTCAAGGGTGTTGCGCAGAGGTTCCAACACGAAAAAGGGCCTCGCGAGTGACAAAATGTTGTTTCGACAAACATCGTCGACCACTCGTTCATACGCTTCCCGCGCTCGATGACCGCGACGATGCGCGCGGCGGCGGCGACCGTGTCCGGGCGCCACGCCGCGCCCGTAGCTCGCGTGCGGACAATTACTGCGTGCCGCGGCTCGTCCAAGGAATCCAAAACAGCCGTCGCCGCGTCCGTGCCCTCGGTGCAACGCCCGGATCGTCGTGGCACTTGTGTGGCACACCAAATCCGTTCGTTTTCGTGGAACTCGGGAGTCGCGCGGTCGCGGTGCTTTCACAACAGGCAATTGACACCAAACGCGCTGTCCACGGACACGAGCGTGGATAGAACAACTCCGTCAGTTTCCGAAACAACGCCAAACGAAACCGGCGCCCCCTTGCGGTACGAAATCGTCAAAGGCGCGCTGGTCCGGTGGTCTCACGAGAAACCGGAAGGGCCGCACCCGGCGACGTGCGTTTTGATTCATGGCATCTTGGGGTCGCGGCGGAACCTCCTTTCCTTCGCCAAGCGGCTCGCGGTAAAATTCCCGAGCTGGCAGTTCGTGCTTGTGGATTTGCGGTGCCACGGGCAGACCGCGAGTTTACAGGTTCCGCCCCCTGGGGACAACGACGTGACGAGCGCGGCGAGGGACGTTTTGGCAACTTTGAACAAACTGAAAATATACCCAAACAGTACGTACCGCGCGTTTCCCAAATCCGGGGACACCTACGTTTGCTGCCCCCACCTGACTGTTTACTGCCCCTGGTCGAGTGCACCACGGGTAACGTTTACGGCGTACTCGCGGCTGTTACAAGTACATCACAAACGCACTGTTTGCGGAATGCAGTACACCCATACGTCGCCCAACACGGGACTGACACTTTTCGTTCGCAATCACAGCTCTCCTCGGACACTCCTTCGGGGGCAAAGTCGCGATGTCCATGGTGCACCAGTTCGGCAAGCGCCTCCCACGGCCGGTGCAGGTGTGGGTTTTAGACACGGTTCCCGGTGACGTGTGGGCCACCGCGGGTGACCACCCGAGGGACACGATAAACCACTGCGTTTCGATTGAAATGCCGGTGCCTTCGCGCAAGTTTCTGGTGGACAGCTTAACAGGTACGTATTGGGCCTTTCCCAAATCCAGGAACTGTTTACGGACCCTGCGTGACTGTTTACTACGCACTACGTCCATCACAAATGCCCTGTTTGCGGAATACAAGTTACGAACATGGCCCGAAAGACTGACACTTTCTTTTATTGATCGCAGGCGCCGGGTTCACGCTGGAGGGCGCGCAGTGGATGACCACGAACTTGCAACCCGTGTGTACAAAAGAATACCCAAACGCGAAGCCTTCGTCGCTGCAGTGGACCTTTCACCTTCCAGGCATCGTGGAGATGTACAAGTCCTACGAACTGACCGACTTGTGGCCGATGCTGGAAACGCAGCCGATCGGGTTACGGGTTGACTTCGTCAGGGCGGAACGAAGCGCGTTCGTGTGGGACGATGCTGATATTTCTCGCATGCAAGCGAATGGTGCCAGGGTTCACTTTTTAGAAAACTCCAGCCACTGGGTGCACATAGACAACCCGGAAGGGCTGCTGGAAATTTTGGCGCCGAGCTTCGGGGTGGTGAGGGATAGGCGGTAGGGTTTGGGTCGGTATGAATGACTACAAGGGCTATTATTAAGGCCCTCGACGATTAGACTAGAAGAGACGATTGGTACCAAGACTCACAACTCAGTCGAATACGAAAATAATACCTCCGCGTCGTGTCTTCGAGCTCGGGTTTCACTGTCCGTGCGTGAGCACCCTGAACCCGTTGGGGGGCAGCTCGACGACGAGCTCGCCGCCGCTGACCCTAATTTCCTCGTTTCCGTGCAGGGGCTCCACGAAAACGGTCCCGTCCTTGGCGCCGCACTTTTGGGCGACGGGCAGGCGGACGCGCGCTGGGGACGATTCGTTGTTCATGGCGACAACCGCGACGGCGCCGTTGCTTCCGTGCACCCTGGCGAAGGAAAGCTGGCCGTTGCTGTGCGCCAAAGGTACCTGCGCGCTGTCTCCGTCACGCAGCGCGCTGTGCCCGCGGCGCAGCCACATCAGCTCGGCGGTTGTTTTCACCGCCGCCACGGCTTCCGGTCGCTGCAGAGCGTTACCCAAATCCAACGGTCGCCTCATGGCCAAGTCGCCGTCCGCGCCGCCCGGCGCCCCCATCTCCGCGACCTCGTCCCCGTAGTACACGCAAGGCACGCCTTTCGATAAAAGCAAAACGCACGCGGCGAGCTTGTAGTGCGCCTCCGCGTTCGTCAACCGGCTGTGAATCCGGCACTGGTCGTGGTTCCCCAGAAAGTTAAGCATCGTCAGGTTGCCGTACATGTCGTCGTCGCGTTGCAACGAGTGCTGTAGCTCCCAGTAGTTGTGGTCGTTCAGGGAGCTCCAAAACGCTTTTGAGAGCTGGTAGTTCGTGCCGGAATCGAGCAACCCCGGGCCGACGTGCGTGTTGTAGTCGCCGTGCATCAGCTCGCCGAGCAGCGCGCAGTCGCTTTTAGTTTCTTTGCACGCGGCGGCGAACTCGCTCCAGAACGCCGGGGACACTTCGTGCGCCACGTCCAGCCTCCACCCGTCGATATCCGCGCCTTCATTTGATAACCAGAACCGGCCGCAATCAAGGAGGTGCTGTTTGACTTTGTCGTTGTCGTGGTTCAGCTCGGGCAAACCGTGGTGGCCTTCCCATCCTTTTAAGGTCGCGCCGCCGTTGCCGTCCTCCTTGGCGTAAAACCAGTCCCAGTATTGACTGTTCCTGCCGTTGCGCATCACGTCCTGCGCCGCGAAGTGATCCAAACCGGTGTGGTTAAACACGCCGTCCAGAATTACCCGGATTCCCAACGCGTGCGCCGCGTCCACGACTCGCCGCAGCGTCGCGACCGAACCCAACCGCGGATCCACTTGGAAGTAATCCGCGGTGTCATACCCGTGCCCCAAGTCGGCGCTGGTTTTCATCAGCGGCCCGAGGTACAGCACCGTGGCCCCCAAACGTGCCACGTGGTCCAGCCACCCGTCCGTGACGAGCATGTTCAGCCTTTCGCCTTCGGTGAACTGCCCGGGCGGCCCCTCGCACCCGCAGAACCCCAAGGTTTGAATGGCGTACACGATCGAGTCGGTGAACCACCTCGGGGGTTTGCCGTCCGCGTACCGGCCACCGTTTTGGTCCCGAAAAGGCGCGGAATTACCCGGGGCGGAGACGAAGGTTTGCTGCTGCTGGGGAGGCTCGTACCGCGCTGCTGGCTCTTGGTACGCGCGTTCCGGTTCTTCCCACCGCGGGCCCTCCGGCGATTGGTACGACGAGTTCTCCTGCGTCGGCGCGGGGGCCCACCCTTTGAACTCGCCTTTGTTGCCACGCGTGGGCGGCGCTGATGGTGTACTCCACACCGGGGACCGGTCCCTCACCGCGAGCGCGACTGATGACTCCGGGTCCGCTACGCCGGGCAGGGTTAACACCCGGTTCGCCCGTACCTCCCACGCATCCCCATCCACCCACTTGTACTCGATCGTGTTCGACCCCCCACCCTCGATGGTGATGATGTCGCCGTTCTTCACGCCCCCGTCCGCGTTCCACCCTCCCAAGGAGGGGTGCCCGCCAACCACCTTCGCGTCGGGGTGGCCCTCGAGCTCGAACTTGACGTGCACGGCGGCGCATCGAACGCTTGCGCGACGGCGGTGGGACGATTTTCGCGCGCCGGCGCTTCTTCCCGATCGCGGCGCGGGAAGGGACACGGCGCCCGCGGCACGTAGGACCAGGGACATGTCTCGTTTGGAGGAGGATGAGCCAAGGCAAAGTGCAGATGTAGGCAGAGAAAGACTACGCTGGATCTGGCGCGAGGGCGCGGAGAAGGCGCGCGCGCGGGCCTGTGGCGCGCTCGAAAAGTGCGACGGTTCGAGGTTTTCGGTTGTCGAAAAAAAGCGACAGACTTGCTTTGAAACGCAAACGAAACGAGTTGTTAAAGTACCTTCACCTGGCTACTGTACCGCTAGCTATACATCCCCCGCGTCCATCCTGTCTCCCCCCATCCACATGGTTTGGGTGGTGTGTTGGGGCCCCCGAAGCGAAGCACCGCCGCCGGCCAGGGTTGGTTTGTCCGGACGCGAAAACGGCCCCCCCGGTTCCGAGACGCTCGCAAACTGAAACCCGCCGCGGACGGCGCCGGCGCCGCCGGCTGATGACGCGTTTCCATTTCCGTACCGCCGGCCAATCAACTCGCGGAAGTACGAATCGAACGCCCCCAGATCCACCGACGAATCAGACAACGCACAGCACTTCAGCCCTCCGGATTTGATGAGTTCCGAATGCTCGTCGTTGCGTTCATTCATGCCAAACTCGTGCAAGGTATCGGTACTGAACGCTCGCGTCAAATCGGCTATCGTGGTGGGCAGGATTCCGCTTCCAGTTCGCGAATGTTTTCTTTTATTTTTCGCCGTCCACCGCCAACGGGAAGTATTTCCGTTCCCCCGCAACCGCAGCACCGTACCAGCACTCCGGAACACCCGCACGAAGAACGCCACCGCCCTTTCCGACGCGTCGAACCCGCCCGCGCGCGCTTCGCCGAAGAAATCGTCCGAAGCTTCGTTTTTATTTTCGTCTGACACCTTTTCCAAATCCGACTTGCATCCTACCACCAGCACTGGCACGGGGACGTTTTCGAACCGGTCCAGGATGTTTGGGTTTCCTCTAGTGGTCGTTCCGGTGCCGTCCCTGCGTTCCTTCCCGTCCCCGTTCCCCTCACCCCCACCTGCGTCACCCCACGCGCACACATCGGGACTGGGTGTTTTGAACGTCGCGGACCGGGCAACCTCCCGCGCCCATCTCACAACCGACCCGCGACGCTTCAAACTCAGGTCGTGCACCAACACCACCCCGTCCAGGTCGTGCCACAGCCCGGCTCGTTCGTGGGCGTGCTCGTTACGTCCGCCCGTATCCCACAACTCGACGAAGTGCGGCCTTTGCGCGTTCAATGAAGGGTCGAACACGTCGATTAGGCGCACTTTTGGGTTCACACCGGACGTGGATGATGTGGACGTGGACGAGGAAGCGTCCTCGCCCGCCAGCATCCTGCACAAAACGCTCTTGCCGCACCCACTGTCCCCCACGATCGCCACGCGCACGTTGCGCACGCGCTCGGGGGCCAGGGAGGAAGCCATGCTCCACGGCGACCGAGGCGACCCGCGCGAGGCAACCTGAGACGCGTTGTTGGAGGGGTCGAAAATAAAAGTAAAAAACGCCAAGAAGAAGCACAACATCGGCTCGCAGTCACAACCGGCGCCGGTGGTGGTCGGCCGCACACATGGTGAAAGGCGGCGTGGAGGCAGAGGTCACCGCGCTCCTGGCACACGTCGATGGCGCGCCTCAGGCTTCGGTGGCGAGAATCGCCGCGAGAGGCGTGGTTGCGATATTGGCCAGGGGCGGGCATTCAGATCCAGCGCAGGTTCTGCGACGATGCTTGGTCGGGGTTCCGTGCGCGGTGGTGGACGAGGTGGCGAGTGCTTCCGCTGCCTTGGTGACCGTCGGGGTCATTGACGCCGATTCTATGATCGGCGAGCTGCTCGCCGCGCTCGCCGCGAACGCGGCGACGGACGAGGTGACGGACCGACCGCCATCGGACCCATCCCAGGTTTCTGCCTTTTCGGTGCAAACAAAACTTAACGGACCCACCTCCTTGGACGTCGCCGCGGCGCTGGTGCGGGGAATCGGTTTGGTGGTGGCTGTTTCCATGGCGAGTCAGACGTATTCGGTGTGTAGTGCGAGGGCGGGCAATCAGTACGCAAACAAGGACAACAGCAAGGACACCCGCAAGGACGTAAGCAAGGACGTAAAAAACGAGTTAAAAAAAAGACAAGAGGACTGGGCCGGGCCGGCGCACCCGCTCGCGCGCGCGTTGAGGACTTGTCCAAACGCGGCACCCGCGCCGACGCTGGAGACGATTTTCACCATTCTCGGCGCCGGCCCGGACTCCGCGTCAGTGCTGTCACGAGCGAGCCCTCAACGCGCGTTTGAATGTTTGCGGCCGCTGCTTCGCCACTTACTGTTGTCCGACCTGCACTTTCAAAACGGGTTCCGGCAAAGCCTGCACGCGCGGTTGGTGAGGGTGGCGTGTTCCGAGTCACCGCTAGCGGTACCAAGCGCGGTGCTTCTGGCGAAGTGTTTGCCTTGGTACCGGGGACCGGCTGGTCGAGGAGGTCTCCAGACAGGAAACGAAAACAAACGAACGCGCGACGCCGCGCGCGACGCCTGGATCGCGAGCGCGAGCGCCGACGTGGCGGACGCGATTGAACTCGCTTTTTCGTTTGCTTCCAACGGCGTTTGGGGTGGCGTGGACGGCGCTGGTGTGGAAACTGATCCGGAAAACGAAACGAAGGCGCTAGTCGTGGCCGCGAAAAGAGCAGCGGAGGGGCTGGTTTCTTTTTTGTCGGATGCACATACGGTGGACGCTGAGCCGCTGACTAAAAGCCCATACGGATTTTGCCAAGCGTCAACGAACGCGCACCGCGCCGCGTTGTTGGGGAGTTGCCGGCGCTTGCTCGCGGTGGCGACGAGGGGCGACTCTTCGTGGTCAAACTCCAAAGAAAAAGCAAAAGAAAACAAGTGGGCCTCGAACCTGGCGTGCGATTTAGGATGCTTGGTGCCTAGTGCTTTTGAAAGGAACGCCACAGAGGCCGCCGCGGTGCTTGCGCTGCTAGCCAGGTTCTTCTCCGAGTTTGAAACGACCACCGGCGGACCGGGTACTGGTGGACCGGGTACTGTCAACGGACCAGGTACTGGCAGTAGACCGGGTAATGTCAACGGACCTACCTCCGAACCTTCCACGGACTCCATATCCCTCGTCAGCAGACACACCGCCGCGGGCGCCGTGATCGCCGCCCGAGTGTCATCTGCCCTGGGGCTGCTTCCGGCGAGAGGCGGACGCCTGGCGGCGGCGCTGGGAACGGCGCCGTCGCGAAAACCGGGCTTTTCAGAATTGTGTTTTTCGAAAACAAAACCGCCGGTAGTAAAACCCGAAGAATCCCGTTTCGAACCCGAAACCTGCCACTCCAGGGATGCCTCCCTGGCACACGCGCTTGGTGCTCTGTGGGTCGACGGCGACGCTGCTGTGGATAAAAAACTGATCGACGCACTGCGGGCGGACGGCGTCGCGGACGACTGCCTCGTCGCGGCGGACCGTTCGCGCCGGCGCGGGCGGTTGAACGCGTCGGTTTCGGAAACGGAAACGAAAAAATCCCCCGCCCCGAGCGCGGAACCGCCGTTTCTTCCGTTGGTGCTTCTGTCTCACCCCTCACCAATCGTCAGGCAACACGCCGCGCACGCGTTCGCGGAACGAGTAAAAGCGGTTCCCCAACGAGCCCCCGCGGCGACGCCTCCGTTGGTGTCGCGGCTGCGCGTGGCGTGCGGAAACGCTTTTCGCGAAACTGTTTTGACCGCCGACGGGAGCGAAAATCACCAAAATCGCCAATTCGACGAAGCCAAAGCCCTTCTCGCGGGCATCCACGCGATCACAGCCGGGGCGTGCCACCCGCTAGGCGCGCCGGTCGCGCTACGCGCGCTTGGGGGTTTACTGGACCAAGTATGCCCGGTTAGTGACGGGACCTCGAAACTGTCTCAATTCTTCCCGACGCAATCGCCTCCCGACCCACGATCCCACGCGCTTTCCCTTTCCCTTCTCGTGGAGCTGTGGGTAAACCACCGGGGTGCGTTTCCTCGGTTAAAAGCGGCTTTGGAGGCCGCGGTGAACTCGCGATCGCCCGAAGTTTTAATCGGCGCCGCGGCCGCTTGTGCGCGCGCCGCACGGGCGGACCCGTTCGCCGCGGTGGAGCTCGCCGGGCCTTTGCGGGTTTGTCTTTCTGAAAATGCGCCCGCGCCCGCCACCGCGCTGGCGCTTGAAGGTAAGGGCCTTTCCCAATCACCACGTTCCGCCTCCCTGATCGGCCCGATTAACCTGACTGTTTCCCGTGATACTGTTACTATAGTAACTGTTACCTTTCCATTCCCTCATACGCATCACGACAGACTGACACTTTCGGCGTTAATCGTACCAGCCATAGCCTCCCTGTGCGCGCACGACGCGCTTGATTTCTACCAGGCCCTGAAAGTGGTGGTGAACATTCCGCACCTGAAAAATTTGCCAAAGGACCCGCTGGTTGCGTCGCGGTGGGTATCCTTGTTAGGTCATGGCACACTGGACGCGCTCGCGAGGCCGACGGCGGCGGCGGCGGCGGTCGCCGCGGCGTTCGCGGCGACCGCCGCCGGGGTTGCTTCTGGACCTGACGAAGCCAACCGGTGGCACGCCACGCGAGCATCCGCGTACGACACACTTCGTAAGTACGACCCGTCCACTTTGCTGGAGCCTGTCATTGTCGGGGAGGACGAAACGCAAATAGACGCTCCCGCCCCGGGGGCAGACGTGGCGGCTGCGTATCTCACCGAGCCGTCCGACTTTCTTTCCAAAGCCGTCGACGCCGGGCAAGCGTTGCTTGTTCAAATCGTCATGCACGAACGAAAAAACATGGCACGTGCAATGTTTGCCACTGCTACCGGTGCTGGAGCCACCACGCGTAACGACTCAGGAAAAGCTGACTCCGAGAAAGCCGCCGCCGTCGCCAGTTTGGCCGCCGCGGACGCGCTGCTTCACAAAGTTTTGAAAGTCGTTCCGAGAAAGTTGCGGTCCATGCCGCGTTTAGCGGGCGGTTCAGGTGACCGTAACGGTTCTGAAACGGGCGTTACAATTGGCCCGGCAGGACCGGGGGCGCACCTGTTGCTGTTCCGCCCGAACGAGCTTGACAAGGGCGAGGAGGAGGTTGAAATCGTGGAGGTGGAGACGGAGGCGGAGGACGATGCCAAAAAGTTTTCCAAAACTAAAAAAAACGAAACCCCGAAACGGCTGCACGAAAAAAACGCACTGCGTAGGGACAAGGCGGACGCGCACCGGCGCGCGTTTCGTTTGGTGTGCTCGTCGCTTGCGTCGCCGCCAAACACGTGGCACTGGTGAGCATTCTCCCAATCACAGCGTTACGAGACGACTGATTGCCCATACTCGTCCTGCGAAGGGACGGTTACCTCTTCCCTGTTTACGTAACACACGTCACGACCGACTGACACTTTCGGCGTTAATCGTGCCAGGCACGTTTCTTTGACGCACAAGTCGTGGGCGCGGTTCGGCAAGCGGTGGGTGGACGCCGAGCTCGTGTCAATCGCGGGCAGTGCTGGTGCGTCGGAATCAAACAACCCTGAAGCGAACGAGCAGGCGTTTTCCGAAGCCAGGGCCAGCGTCATCGCGGTGGCGGTTGAACAGTTACAATCGGCGTCGCCGGACGTCGTGCAGAACGCGGCGGCGTTATTAACCTCGCCCAGTTTGTGCGTACCCGAGTTTGCGGAAAATATCGTAGATGTTTTGCTAAGCAGACTATCTCCTCTCGAAAAAGGAAGCGGCAAAACGGACGGGTGCGAACGAAACGTTTGCGTCGCGCTCGGGGTCGCGGCGGGGGCGTGTCACTCGAGTGATAGGGAACGGCGGGAAAAAACCGTCCTCGTCTTGACAAAGTTTTTCGTAAACGACGTAGGGGAAAGTACGGAAAGTAACACAGCAGGCTGTACTACGAGTACTGCAGGTACTACGAATACCAAAGGTACTACTACTACTACTAACACGGCAGCGCACCCTGCCTCCGCGGCGCAGGGCCTCGGTATGTTCGCGCGTACGCTCGGCAAAGAAATCGCCAGGGAAGGCCCGGGGTCTGGAGCCTGGCGGTCCGCGTTGCTTGTACGGACGATCAAGGCGTTGGTGGCCGGGTTTGCGGGTTTTCAAACCGACGAAAGAAACGGGTTTTCCTTTGAAAGAAACGCCGCCGCCGCGGGCGGATTCGCGGTCGGGTTCGTCCTCGCCGCGGTCGCCGCGGACGCGGCGGAGCGAGGAGGCGTGGCGCTTGACATCGATTCATTCGGGGACGAAGAAAGGAGTGATGAAAAAACCAACAAAGGACAACACACCTTCGCGGTTCTGGGAGTACTGACGCGCTTGCTTGAGCGAGGCGTCGCTTCCTCAAGCGACGAAAACAAAAACGAAAACGAAAATGACGGAAACAAAAGCAACTCAACCGAAAACGCCGCAACCGCGGCGGCGCGCGCGTTACCCGCGGCGGCGGCGGCGGCGCTCGTCGCGGGCGCGCCCGCGGATGCGCTTGTGCTACGTGCACTACGCGCGTGTACCAACGGCGCTTTATTCCTTCCTAAAAATAAAAAATCCCTTCGCGTCGCGTGCCTCGCGTCCGCTGGGGCGTTACTGGACGCCGCGCTCGCGGCGGGTGTCGCGACGCCGCGACGCGACGTCGCCGCCGCGGTCGACGCGATCGCCGCGCCGCTCGTGTCCGGTAGTAGTACCGATGCCAATACTGATACCGATGACTCCGTGACGCACGCCTCTGCTGTTCTGGGTTTAGCCGCCGCCATCGGCGGGACGTGGTGCTTAGCAGGCGTGGGAATCAAGGAGGACTCCCAAAACCCGGGACTCGCAACCGGCGGACGACGCGCCGCGCCGAGTGCGGAGACGAATATAAATGCAACAATTTCCACGCCGCTTTTGTGGGGGTGCGAGTTCGGCGCGAAACAGGCGCGATTTTGTTTGAAAGTTTTGGAGTCATGCGCTTCTGGGGAAGGCACCTCTGGTTCCGCAGGAAGCCCACCCGCCATGTCTCTTCGCGCCAGGGAAACCGCGGCGTGGGGCTTGGCGATGGTCGCGGACGCCGCGGTGGCGCGCGCGGGGGCGTCGGTCGTCGCCGGGAGCGCGTCGCAATTACAAAAAGGCACCGGCACTTCAAAAACAGCGGTTCGTACTCCGTCAAAAGCCTTCGCGATCGGTGTGCTCCTTGATGCGGCGCTTCTTGATGATTCACAACAGCACGGCAGGCCGTTCGCCGCCGCGCGCGCGCTCCGAGTGTTGGCGCACCTGGACCGGCTACCCGCCGGGGACTGGCCGGGGGCGATGCGGCGGCTGTCGCGTCGCGCCGCGGCGCTCGAGAGCGGCGTGACTAATGTTGAGGGGAACTCTGCGATTAACTCTGCAAGTAGTAACTCTCTCGCCGTCGCTCGCGAGCTAAGAGACGCGTGCGCTGAACTCGCGTCTCGGCACCCCGGCCCCGGCGTGGGTGGCGCTTTTCTGGAACTCGTTTTGGGGGACGTCACGTCCAACAATCTCCCGCCGACCGCGGTGCTCGCGAACTTCTCGAGCTGTGTCTCCGCGCTGCCGCCAGCTAAGGCGCGGGAAACGCTCGCGGTGGTGGTCGCCGCCGCGGCGGAGGCGCAGCGAACGGCCACGTCCTCCGTGCAAAGAAACGGTGGCGGTTCCGATTTGGACGACCGAAACGACGCGCGCGACGAAGACCCCGAAGCGCTGATTCGTAAAATAGAAGCGCTTTGGTGTGGGCTCGCGAAGGCCGCGGGTGTGTCGCAAATCGCGAGTCGCGACTCGACACAACACTCGCCGCAGACCGCCCGGTCGCCTTGGCCAGTACCCGCGATCGTCGCCGCGGCGTGCGACCTGGCGTCGTCATTGCGTTCGGCGGACGGGCGGTTCGTTGCCGCCGCGGTGCAGGGTGTTCAGTCTTTGAAAAACGCAAACCCGAAACTTTTCGCCGAGTTACCAAGGGCGGCGGCGCGGGCGGTTGACGAGCGCGCGCCGTTTTGGGTCGCGGAGTCGTTTCGAACCAGGATCGTGGCGAGTGGCGCGCTTGATCCGTCTGACCTGACACCGCTAGTCGCGTGGGATGATTCGACTGATTCGCCAAATCAGGAAACAAAAGTGGATCGCTTCCGAAAGGTCGTGCCCGCCACGCGAAATTCCCCGTTACGCGTGAAAACAAGAGTGCTTATAGATGCGATCGCTCACGACGAAGTCAAAGAAAAAGGCGCTCGACTCTCCGCGCTCGCGGCGACGACGAAGACGTACGCGAACGCGCTTCCGATTGACGAATTCGAAGACGATTCGGAAATTGATTTCAACTCCCAAAGTAAAACCACAGGTCGGGACGATTTCGTCGTGTTTCCCGTGGCCGCGCGGTGCACCGTGTTTGGGCTGATGAACACGAACGACCAGCAAGCCACCGCGACCGCCAAAGCGTTGTGCACTTCGATCTTTCTCGCCGCTGCTTCGAAAGGGAAAGAGCACGGAAAGAGCGGCGGTACGGGTGAAGGTGACGAAAGTGATGTTCGTTCCAAAATCTCGACGATTGCGGCGGCGCGTTTGTTGCGACACGAAGTCAGCGACGAGTTGTGGGAACGGGACGGGTGGCGACTGGAGTAGCGTATGAGTAGTTAGTCTTATATCAATCAATCGTCACGGTAGTGTTCCCACTCTATTCACCACCTGAAGGTAGTTAGTATCAACTCCAATCACCCGCCCAGCCGAATCCCGTGGTCGCCTTCGGATTCGTTCAGCACCAAGTCCCCGACATCCTGCTTCACCGGTTTGGGCTTTTTCTCGTCCTCGTCCCAGCTCGTTTTGCACTCGAACCCAGTTGATTTGACCTCGCAGTCAGCGCCTGACTCAAGGGCGTTCACCACGGTGTACGTCCCGGAGGACAAACCCTCGCACACCAGCTCGCCGTCCGCCGTCATCTCGCACCGCACCTCACAACCTCTTTGCCGCTCGCTGTCGCACCGCGGCGCCAAGGGTTGCTCGTCCTCGTCACTGGACCCCATCCCCGCCCACCACGCGGACACCGCGTACGTGCCGCTCGGGAAGTCATTCGAAATAATAACCCCGTCCTCGGTGACCACGCAGTTGTACGCCTTGTCCGTGTTCAAACCGTTCGCGACAACCGAACCGCCTCGGGAGATTATTGAACTGCCGCGGGTCGGGCACCCGCAAAACACGGGCGATCGCGCCGTGGAACTCCGCGGCACCGAGCTCTTAACTCCCCGGGGAGAGGACACCACCCTCGCGGTGGCGAGCGTGGCGATCGCGAACGGCATCGTGGGAAGGGGGTTTAATACCGCGTACCAGCGCGTCGGTGAGTGCGGCGACTCGGAAGGCGGGAAACGTAGGGAAGGTGATGACGCGGATTTTTTGGCAACACGGACCAACACGACCCGCGTCCTTGGCCAAGAAAACCAGCGTGAGCCAGTCAAAACCGCCGATGAAAAAACATCATAACGATCAAACCATCTTCGTTGACAGGAACGCTTTGCTTTCAATCCCCGAGGTTGACCCTCTGCTCTTCGGACAAAAACGAAACTGAAGTTTTTGGTAATGTTGAACGCTCTCGAAAACTTCGGATTGGCACAGAGATGGCGCGCCCCGGCGCGTTCGCCTTGGCGTGTCTGTACTTTTTCGCGCTTTCCGTGTCCGCTGCCAGCGCGCTGCCCAACGTCGTGGTGATAATCCCCGATGACATGCCCTGTTTCTGGTCCGAGTGCCCGGCTCTCGCGGCGTCGTTCAACACCCAGAAGTACTACTCGACGCCCGCGATTGACATGATTCGCGACCAAGGCGTGACCTTCACCAACGCGTACGGCGCGTCGTCCACGTGCGCGCCAGGGCGGTACAGCGTTTGGACCGGGCGGTACCCTAGTAGGTGCGCATGCGTTTCGGGGACGCGTCCCCGGTTTATTCAAATACTATCCCCAAAGTGGTCCCCAACAAGATCCCCAAATCTCACATCCATCGTTCCCTGTCCCCAAATTTTAACAGTCCCCAAAAATACCAAAAACAAAAACAGGAGCAAATACGGCCAAAGCCAGATGAGCGCGTGCGGGTACTCCGACGGCGTTTTGGTGGACGTCAAGGTTGCGAACACAAAGTTGGACGAGGAGCTGGGCCTCGGGATTGGGAAGCTTTTACAGGAAAAAGGGTACAAAACCGGGGTTTTCGGCAAGTGGCACCTCAAGTCCGACGTCGCGGCGAGCGCGTCTTCGTGGTTCTCAGACGCGGCCACGAAAACCGTCGGCGGTACGTACACGGACTCGCAGCAACACGTACGGAACACTGGCGTGGACACCGCGGAAGGGCTTTACATCACGAACCTGGATAACGACTGTGACGCGAGTGGGCTTTGTGCCTCGAGTCTCGGGTTCTCGCACAACCCGGAGTGGGTCACGGCCGAGACCAACTCGTTCATAAACGCCACGCTCGCCGTGAACGCGTCGCAGGTACGTGTTGGGCCTTTACCAAATCCCACCACTGTTTACTGCGCCTCTCTGACTGTTTGAGTACACGGCCGTCATTAAAAGGAAGTGCAATACATACAGCACAAGTGCACTGTTCGGCCCGATTACGGGGGGCTGTTTGCTGATACACATTACGAAGTACACCCACACTCGCCGACTCAAAACTGACACTTTTCTTTTACACTCGCAGCCGTTTTTTGTGTGGTTCGCGCCCACCATGCCGCACGCGCCTGACGCTAATGAGGCCTTGGGGACGCTTACGGTGTGGGACACGCCGTCGGGGACGTTGACCCACGATCCGGTGTCGGGAATGATATCCCGCGCCGACCAATACGCCACCGTGGCCCCCGAAACCTCAAACAAAGCCTTAGGCGCGGTGTCCGTGGACGCCATGGTCGCCAGCCTGTGGACCAATTTGGAAGCACACAACGTTTTGAACAACACCCTGATAATCTACGTCATGGACAACGGCCAGCCGGGGAAGGTACGACCGGACGGGGCTTTCCCAAATAATAGACTCCCTGTTTTATCTCTAACGCTGGTGACTGTTTGTCCATACATCGCCCAACACGCAACTGACCCTTTCTTTTCTTCGTCTCAGGGAATTTCCTTTGAAAGCGGCGCGCGCGTGGCGATGTTCGCGCGGTACCCAGCGCACGCGTTTTTCGCGCCCGGCACCACGAAAAGCGGCCCAACCCAAAACGTGGACATTCTCCCGTCCATTCTTGAGCTCGTCGGCGTGGACACTGCTTCGTCGAATGGGAACCCGATGGACGGCACGTCCTGGCTCACAAACTCGGAAATCAACAACGCGTCGTCCACGCGGGCTTTATTCTTCCAGAACAACCAGGACCGGTTCGTGGTGCGAAACAAAATGAAACTGCTCTCCGTGGTGGTACGTGTTGGGGCTTTCCCAAATCCGACACACACTGTTCGCCGATTGTCCGTCCGTAATTACGTAATACACGCGGCCTTACAGACTGACCCTTTTCTGGCACAATCGCAGCGGGGTACGGATTACTTATCCGGCAACGGGTGCGGCTACTCCGGTACCAGCGCGGACACCAGGGCGGAAAAGACGTACCCGCACGCGTCAACGAGGTACCAGCTGTACGACCTGGTGACGGACCCGACGGAACAGGTGAACGTTTTCGACGACGCCGCGTATGCTGATGCGCAACAAGAGCTGTTGCAGTTGTTGGCGTGTCACGCGACAGCCACGGCGCTGGGGGCGACGCCTGCGTACCAAACGTGCGGCGATTCCGTGGTGGCTGTGACGGCGACGGCGGATGACACGACCGGTGCCACGGATGGCGACCCCGCGGCGGAGGAAACGAACGGGAGTGACACTTCCTTGACCGTAACGACAACCGCCGCGAGCGGTTCGTGGAAACCGACGCGACTCCCGACGTGTGCGACGGCGCTTGCGCTCGCCGCGTTGACGTGTTGACACTGCCGTCGTGTTGACGATTCCTAGTCTAATAATATTTCAAACGTAGGTATTGAACAGATGTATTGACAAAGTAGGTATTGAGTAACCAATAAGCCGACTTACCGTTTTTCATCCGGCGCCAGTTTCTTCGTGATCCGCTCCACCAGCTGCGTGTCCCCGACGTTGTACGCGACTTTCCGTTGTTCCTTCAACCGTTCTTGTTCCCGCAAGTTCTCCACGTCAACCACGGAGTCCTTCATGCGGTCGTACGCCTGTTTCTGGTGAAACGCCAACCGCGCCGCGCGTTCGTTTTCCATCTCGAACTTTCGGTTCGCCTCGTCGTCGCCAAAAACAAACTCTTCGTCTGTGTTTTTGCCGCCCTCGCCTCGCGCTTTTTTAATCGCCTCCACCTTCATCCACCGGTCCAAGTCGTAGTACTTGTCATCCGGGAACGTCGCCGTGTTGTAATCCTCGACGTAACCTTTCCAAAGATCCCTCTCTTCGAATTTCTGCAACACCTCGATGTTCACGAGTTTCACCTCCTCCAGCCACGCCCGGAACTCGGGTTCCTTCACGCTACGGTCGGTGTCCGTGATGAACCCGCGCGCGCCGAAACCGAGAGGGGCGTCTTTTTCGTCTTTTTGTTTTTTTTCTTTTCGCGAAGACTTTTTGGATTTCTTACTCTTCTTCCGGTCGTTGTCGTCGTCGTCGGAGCCGTCGTGTTCGTGTCGTTTCCGTTTCTTCTTCTCCTTCTTGCTCTTTTTGCTCTTCTTACTCTTCCTGCGTCGCTTTCGCGAACTACTCGAGGAAGAGGATGACGAAGAGTCAGACTCCGACTCCGAATCAGAATCAGAATCAGATTTTTCCTTCTTCAGTTTCTTCACAGCCTTTTTCGCCTCGGCGGCGGCTTTCTTGTGCGAGGCCTCCTCCACGTCAAGGAACGCCTTAATGTGCGTATACGCCTCGTCCGGGTCCCATGCACAGGCCTGCAACGCAGCGACGCACGTCGCACCGCTCGCGCTAGGCACCAACCTGCGAAGCGCCCCCAAACCCTGCGTCTGCATCGCCTCCCTCTGCGCCTCCGCGTGTTTCTCCATCATCGATTTGCTCCCGCGCGAATCGGGGTCGCCCTCTTTGTGCCGCGAGTACTCCATCTTTGCGGGATGGAAGTGACAACACGACCGCACAGAGGGAAACACTACCAACACCCGCTTCTTACCTGAAGATCACAAACGGTGCGCGACGTAGGTGTGATGAGAAGACGAGATCGACGCGCACAAACGGAGGCGAACTATTTTTCGAGCAGAAGAGACGACAGATTCAAGGAAGAAACGGGTCGGCACGTTCTGCGATTACATCATCAATCCGAGTACTCGTCGTCGTTCTCGTCGCCGCCGCGTCTCCCCCCCCTTTTCGCCGCACCAATCGCCCGCGCCGTGGCCGCCACATCAGCTGTGACGTACGGCACCAGCCTGGCGAAGGTGAGGTACCCGGTGTGCGACTGCGCTTGCTGCCGCGGGTACGCCACGACGGTGGTTTTCGGCGCGTCTTCGTTTTTTTCGTCGTTTTTTTCGTCATCCCCGCCGTCCCAAACGTCCCCGTCCCCACCCGTTCGTTTCCGCTTCGCCTTGTGCTTCGCTTCCCGTTGCCACTTGTTATTCAGCCTCGGTTGTTGCGCTGAGAGGTCCTTCATCAACTCCCTTTGTTCAACGTCGTACTCCCGTCCAAGAAGCTCAACGGTCTGGCAATCCCCGAACCCTGCGAGTTCCAGGGCGGAGGCGGTTTTCTGAACCTGTTCTATGCACGGCGAAAAGGCGCACAAAACGCCGTCCGGTCGCAGCGACCGCGCCGCGCTTGGCACGACTTTCCAAGGCCCGGGCAAATCGAGAAAAACGGCATCGCACCGTCCTTGTAAACACTCCGGGAACCCGTCCTTCTCCACGTCACGGTGCGTCACCGTGCAGAACTTCCCCAGTTCGTGTTCCTTCATCTCACAATCCGCCGCCTCCGCCCGCGCTTGGTTAAACTCGAACGTGTACACGTGCCCAGTCGGCGCGACCGCCCTGACCAGCGCGTGCGTCAAACTCGCGCTCCCCGTGCCGCTTTCACACACCACGCATCCCGGTTTCAGCTCCAGCCCCAGGGTGACCAAAGAAATGTCGGGCGCGTACAGAATCTGCGTGCGGTGCGGCAACACCTTGGTCCACAACTCGGGCGTGGGCGCCAGTAACCACACGAACCCGCCCCCCCCCCGGCCGTCCTTGCCGAACACCTTCGCGCCGAACGCTTGACCCACCCACCCAGCGTGCGGGAAGCTGCCGTACCGGTTCTGGTACACGCCTTTCGGGGTTAAAACAACCGCCTTTTGTTTGTTGAAGCCCTCGTACACGATCACCAAGCCGCCCATGGTCACGACCGCCGCGGGGGGCGGATCGGGGAAGCGCGGGATTTCGTACGCGGTGGCGGCGTCCGCGTCTGTATCGGCCGGGGAGGTGCCGGAATTGTCCTCAGTTTTTACCGCAACCCAGCCATCACAAAAAGGGTCGCGGTGCAGCAACGCCCCGATGCGCGAAGCCATCGCGAGGCGAGGTATGGGGCACGACGGGGAGTGGCACCACCGCCGCCGCCGACGCGCTTTTGCCGATTTTTTCGTGAAAAGTTAAAACTGCAGCAATTCCTGAAACAACACACTGATCACATCCTCACGCGCGGCGTCGCGTGCGCCATGGCCGCCTTTGGCGCCGGCCCTGTGGCACCGGTTGGCACGAGGTCCGGAAGCCCCGAACCGGAAGCCCAGGCCACGTTTCGAGACCGCGCGATGTTCGCCCTGCGTTCGTTCGTAATGTACGCCGTGGTTATGCAGCTTTTCGGGGGCTTCTCGCAACCACGACCTGACGGAAACGTGGGCCCGCTGGATCCAAGCGAAGCCCCTCCCCCAGCGCGTCTGGCGCGACCGCTGTTCACCAGAGGCGAGCCAGTCGATGCGTTCGTGTACGTGACGTACGACTCGCAATTCGAGTACCAATCTTCACAACACTTTGGTCTCGTTACAAAGATCGATTCAATGCCGTTATCGGCGTCCGCCGCGCCGGTGTCCGTTTCCGTTCCTTTTCTCTTTTCGCAACAAGCCCTTGATGGGAACCACACTCCGTATTTGCACGTGGTTTTTTCACGGACCGGTAAGACACACGACCCGGGTGACGAATTATTCCTGGCGGCGAATTCGTTCGTAGCGTCAGCGCCGATTCTGAGGTTTTACCCGCGACGAGAAATTCGAGCGAAGAAAAAACTGTTACAAACGGACAGCGGAGACGAAGCAGATCAGAGTGATACAGATGACGCCGCTACAGACACCTGGATGAGTCACGACTCCTCGAAACCCGGGTGGGTCGCACACTTCAACCCCAACGTCACGGTAAGCGTGGTGGACGATTTCTCCGTTTACAAGTACCCGCGCGGGATACCCGAGACGATGCGCCAGAAAATGAGGTTCGAACCAACCACGGGTGCGTACTTCCCGACCGCGTACGTGGATGACTTCTGGGTGTTGCGGGATGCGCTTGTTGGTTTGTTTGGCAACGCTTCTGGGGATTTTCGGCAAGGTCAAGGGGAGGGTGTGAAAACGATAACCATGAACGTGACAATCGCCGGCCAGAGCGTTTGGCGGTGGCAAACGTTTGCCCAGATGGAACAGTCCTTCGCGCAACAAAGGGCGATGGGCACGGCGGGCGATAACGACGCGGACCAAATGAAACGCGTGTTGCTGGACGGTAACCCCAAGCTGCTCGTTATAACCGGCGTGGTTTCGTTTGCGCGTTTGATTTTAGAAACGCTGGCGTTTAAGTCGGATGTTACTTTTTGGAAAAGCCCGAAAAAGTCCGTCGGCGTTTCGGCGCGGACGATTGTTTTCAATTTAGTGAGCCAGGTTATCGTTTTGCTTTATCTTTTGGACAACGACACGAGCTGGATGGTGCTACTGTCAAACGCGATGGGTGTTGCAGTGGATGCTTGGAAAATCAGCAGAGTGCTGAACGTGCGGGTGACGAGCGGGTTCGGAATTACCTTCACCGATAAACGGCTGGACGATTTATCGGGAGGCGCAGATGGCGAGGATACGGCAGACGGCGAAGGCGAATCGGCGACGCACGCGTTAGCCGTAGAAACCGCGAAGCACGACGAAACCGCGATGCGGTATCTAATCTGGCTGCTAATACCGCTGCTGTTTATCTACGCCGTGTACAGCGTGTTCCACCAGGAGCACAAAGGGTGGTACAGCTTCGTGGTCACCACGTTGGTCGGCGCGGTGTACGCGTTCGGGTTCCTCACCATGTTGCCTCAGCTGTTTATTAACTGTACGTGTTGGGGCTTTCCCTACTAATCCCGCCTCCCTGTTCGGCCTGATTACCCCGACTGTTTACTCACTCACATCACGATGTACACCCGCGCTCGAGAGACTCGCGACTGACCTTTTCTTTGCTCATCGCAAGACAAACTGCAATCCGTGGCGCACATGCCGTGGCGGCAGATGAGCTACAAGTTTTGCAACACTATTATTGACGACCTCTTCGCGTTTGTTATTCAAATGCCCACCCTCCACCGAATCGCGGTGTTCCGGGACGACGTCGTGTTTTGTGGGTTCCTTTACCAGCGGTGGATTTACCGGGTGGATAAAACCCGGGTTAACGAGTTCGGGTTTAGCGGCGAGGACGGGACGGATACAAAAGGAAAAGGCGAAACGGAAAAGGAAAAAGAAAAGAAACAGGAAAAGTCGAAGAAAGATAAATAGACTAGGGTCACAACGAAGGGTCTTTTAGGGTCACCGATACGAGTCTGGGAAGAATAACGGGCCGTGGTGTGACTAGTTTGTGTTGGTTTTACTGAAAAACTACGAGTAGCATAAAAAGTTTGTCTCGCGTCTCGCGTCGCCCGCCCAGGAACGTCCGGTCGGTGTTGTTTCACTACACCAACTTCTTCAGCTCTTTTTCAGTCGCACGAGCTGGCCTTCGAGAAACAAGCGATTCCGAAGTCCCCGCACGGTTTCAGCCTTCTCGTCGCTTGTTCTCGAACCCCAGCTGACGCCACCGAAAAATAGCTGATAGTTCGTGGTTCGTGAAACAACACCGACGCTTTTACAATTCCTGAAGGCGACGATGACCGCAAGGAGGCAATCCAGATCGAACTCACCCGAAGTAAGAACGACGTACTCCAACAACACGTCGAAATTGGATCTATCAACCGCTCAAAATCCAATTTCGACGTCTTGTTGACAACACTTTCTTTCTTCGGGTAACCTCGGCCGAAAGGCCGTCACCTTGTGTTCATCGTCGCCGAACCAGTCTCTTTTTACGGTAGGTATTGTTTCATCACACTTCACTCCAATACAATTTCCAAGTGGCAATGCGCTAGTGTTCGACTCGAGGATGATGAGAAGACCGCGCGCTGTTTCGGTCTTCTGATCATCCGCAAGTTGAACACTATCGCATCCATAATCGGTAATAGCTGAAGCTAAGTGCAATAAAACAACAGAAGCGCGTGCGGGCGGAGGAGTTCATCACATTACCGTGAGGGCAGATCTTGCGCTCCGCGCGGTCGCGTTTCAACTCGCCGAGTTCGCGTAGTTTGCAAAATCCACGCACTTGCCTTTCACCTTCCCGTGAGGGCGGGGGTTGCACTCTGGGCAGCTGCTTTTCACCTTATCACGAGGAAAGATTAGGTACAATCCGTACACTGGTATGGGGTGTCGTGGCGCGCGAGCGACGGGAATGACGCGTTCGGAAGCGCGGAAGACAGAACCACCGGTGTACGGAGTGTGACCCTTTTTCTCGCGGGAAGGTGAAACACAACTGCGTGGCGTGCAAACCCTGCCAGCACGGCAAGCACAAGAGCAAGTGCGCGGAGTGCAACCCTATGGGAACAAGGAGAATGACAACGCAACTGCGCGGTGTGCAAGACCTGCCCACACGGCAAAGTGAAACACACACCCGTGCGCGCGCGCTTCTGCGGCGGCGGCAACGACGACGTGGTCTTTGTCGGTGTCGTTGCTTTTTTCGTCACTTCCCAGAAAGTGCTGATTTCTTTCGAGACCCGGTCCTCTGCCTGCCACATCTCTGCCTACCACCTCTGCCTGCCACCTCTCGCCGCGCGGCGGCGGTCTACGAATCGCGTGTGCGGTGCAATGTCATCACCCTGCACCCAACGCGTGCTCGTCGCGCTCGCGGCGCGTCGTGCACAACGCGGTGGTTTCCGCGGCGGAGTCGCAGAGTTGCGCGCGCATCAATCATCTCCCGCGCGCGTGCCGAAAACCAAAACATGCACAACCACCGCGTTCGCGCGCCCCTCGAATTCCGCGGTGGACCGCCTGGACCTTACCGGCCTTAGTGAAGAGGACGTGCGCGCGCTGGTGCCGCAGGCGTGGAGGGAAGACACGACAAACGCGAGTTCACACGGGATGGCGAGTCGCGGCGAAGGATGGAAAGACTCTCGAGGAGGTCCCATCGAGTTGGCTAAAAAAAATGAGCACCCAGGTGCTGAATCGTTTCACAAATCCTCGCGAAGCTGTTTGACCCAGCGCGACGCTTGGCGTTTCCAGGGCGACGGTTTGTTCGCGCAAGTCGCCAGGGCGGTGTGCACGGCGGACGTGCTACCCCGGAAAGAACTCTTCGAAACCTGGGAAGCGGCGTTGATAATCACGGAAGTTTTCGGGGACCGGCTGGATAGTAGGGACGAAAAAAACGCCGACGGAGACGAAAAAGAAGAAAAAGAAGAAGAAGGAAAACACACTCGCGTCCTGGACCTCGCGGGCGGCCACGGTTTCCTGGCGCTTTGCGTGTTGGTGCTGAACCCGCACTGCACAAGCGCTTTGGTGGTAGACAGAAGGAAACCGGACAGTTATGGCAAGTTGCTCACAGAACTGACGAAAGCGTTTCCGAAAATTCACGGCCGCGCGCGGTTCGAGCAGGCGAGTCTCGCGGGCGTTTGTTTTGAGCGCGACGAAAACGAAACCGCGCTGCTCGTTTCCGTTCACGCGTGCGGCACCTTGAGCGACTTGATTCTTCAAATCGCGAGTGAGTCGAAGATATCAGTCGCGCTGGTGCCTTGCTGCCACCGAGGGCTGGGCAGCGCGCGGTTGTTGGCGAAACGGCTGTCGGTTGGTTCTGTGCACACGAAAAACGGGGATTTACACGAAAACGAAAAAAGTAAAATGAACGCCGACACAAAAGCGAGCGCGCAATCGGAGATCTCCGCGCCAACCGCGGTTGACGTGGCGCGAGTGACGCTTTTAAGACGGGCCGGTTTCCACGTCGTGACGAAAACGTTACCCAGGGAAATAACCCCAGAAAACAGGGTGATTCTCGGTGCGTTCGGTGAGATCAACGAGGTTGACAACACCGACAACAACCAAAAGAAAAGCGGCGAACGCGCCGTGTCGCCGGGGTGGGTTTCGGTCAACGCGGGGGTACCAGAAAGTCCGTGGCGGTGGTTTTAGGGTTTAGCGCGGTTCAGGGTTGGGGGTTCTCGGCGTGACACAGCGCAACACAGTGCCACGGTGTAGTATTGATAACCGCTAACCCGGTCGATTGGCGGGTTTACATACCCTAAACCCTAAACCCTAAACCCTACCCCCCCCCACCTACACCTTATACTTCCCCCCCCCGAACCCGCCCGGCAGCGTCTCCTTCGCGATGGCGTCTTCGATGATTTGTTTTATCTTTTGTTTCGCCCCGGACACCGAGCGCTGCGTGGGCCCCTCTATTAGCAAGTACAGCTTCCGCTCGCCCACCGGTAGCGGCTTACCCGGAGGCAGGTACTGTCCTCGGGTGGTAATAACCGCCCCCGTGAACTCGGAAATCTGCGCAAGAGAATCCTTGTGCGTCACGTTCCACCGCGCTTTTTGGGGGAAGTCGTTGATTTCCAACTGTTTGGAAAAAGAAAAGAAAAAGGTGTCAGTCGGTCGTAATGTGTATATCCGGGATTGGTATGAGTAAACAGTCGCCCGTAATCGAGCCGAACAGTCGTGGTAATGGGCAGAGGAAAGGCCCTTACCTCGCTTTCAAACGCGGACGGCGCCGAGCCAGACGAACCGCCCCGGCCGGTACCAGCGGCGTGCTGCGCCGCGAGCGCGGCGGCGAACGCGGCGGCTCGCGCGGCGCCGGTGGTGGCGCCGCCCAGCGTGAGTGCACCGCCCCCGGAACCGCCAGTCGCGCCCGCGACGGCGAGCGAGGTTGACGGCGGCGCGGTGGTCGACACCGGCGCTTGATTGGCGATCGCCGGACCGGCTTCCGCGTCGGCGACGTTCTTACTGTTACCCGTACCAGTACCCTTACTGTTACTGGTACCCGTACTCTTAGGAACCGACGTGCTACCTGGACCAACACCTGCATCACCGACACCGCCCGAAACACCCGTGGCTTTCCTCTTTTCCTCCGCCGCCTTCGCGGCGGCGGACCCGCCGCGGCCGGAGCTGGCGAAAATCGGTTCGCCGTCGTCGTCGAACACTTTTTTGTCGTCGACGTCGTCGTCGTCGCCGTCGCTGTCGTCTTTTGAGTTTTAAAGAAAAGTGTCAGTATTGTATGGTCAAACAGTCGGCGGGATTTGGGAAATGCGGGGACGTACCTTCCATTTCTATTCCCCCCGCCCGCGCGTTCGCTTTCTTCGCCCGCGTGTCGTTGTCCATCTCCTCCTTGGAAAACGCAAACCCGGTGCCTCCAAAGCCTCCATTCCGGTTTTGGGTTTTGACGCCACCGCCGAGTTTTCGTTTCGCGTTGTACCGGTCCGCCATTTCTTTCAAATCACTCGGCACGGTTTTCTTCGCGTCCAGCATGGCTTTGCAAAGATCGGGCGCGAACCGTTCCTCTTCTTCGCTGATGAACGTAACCGCCGTGCCTTTCGCCCCGGCTCTGCCCGTGCGCCCCACCCTGTGTACGTAGTCCTCCAAGTGATTAGGGGTGTCGTAGTTGATCACGAGTCTTAGGTCCTTCACGTCAAGCCCGCGCGCCGCAACCGAAGTGGCGACCAAAATGTTACACACGTCCGTCTTGAAGTCGTTCACGGTACACTCCCGGTCGCTCTGTTCCTTGCCGCCGTGCAGAGACAGACACGGGTATCCACTCCTCAAAAGATCCCTGAAGATCTTGTCGCACTTCTCCTGCGAGCTCACGAAAACGATGCTCTTTCCTCGTTCGTACCACTCGCCGAGCAGTTCCAGTAACCGCAAAAACCGGTCTTGCTCGTCCCGCATCTCCACGATCTGTTCGATGTCGCTGTTCACCACGCTTCGGCCGCCGATTTGAATCTCAACCGGATCGCGCAACGCCGCCCGCGCCAGCGCCTCCATGGTTTTGGGAAACGTAGCGCTGAACATCACGGTTTGCCGGTCCGGCCTTAAGTTGTTCGTGATCCGCGTGATTTGAGGCTCAAAACCCATGTCGAACATCCGGTCGGCTTCGTCTAGAACAAGGTAGGTAACCCTGCGAAGGTTCGTAACGCGGCCGCCCGACGTGGTCAAAACGTCGATCATCCGCCCCGGTGTGCACACCACGATTTCGCACCCGCGCTTTAGGCTACCGATCTGCGCCGCGACCCCCGCGCCGCCATACACACTCACCGCCACTAACCCCGCGGCCCGTCCGAACTTCTTACAGTCCTTCCCGATCTGAGTCACGAGTTCCCGCGTAGGGCCTATTAGCAACGCGAGCGGGCCGTCGCCGCTGAGATAAATGAAAAAAAGTGTCAGTCTTGTGTGGGAACACAGTCGGAGGGATTTGGGAAAGGCCCAATACGTACCTTCGCAGCGGGTCTTGGTCCTTGCAATGCCGCAGCATGGGTAAGATGTACGCCAACGTCTTCCCAGACCCGGTTTTTGCGACCCCAACGCAGTCCCTGCCGCTCATGATAACAGGCAAGGCTTGGCACTGAATCGGAGATGGTTTTTCGAAACCGCTCCGTCTGATCAACTCCGAAACGCGGTTACTCAAACCGCACTGCGCCCAGGTCTTGACCGGCCGTGGAGGGTTGTTCCCTCGACACCGAATCCCGTCCAGCTCCGTTCGCAGCGCAGCGACGTCCTCGGACGACATGCGCGCGATTTCAAAGGACTCGATGTAGAAGTTCTTCCTGAATGGGGGGTACTCAACCGTGGTGTGGTCGGTGATGCCGAGCTTTTCCGCTTTTGACAGTTTACCGTGTTGTTTCGCACTCCACTCCGCGTCGGAATCGGAGGCGTCGTTGTCGGACGAATTTTTATCATCATCAGAGTCGTCGTCGGATTCGTCGGCGTCGGATTCGTCGTCGCGGAAACGACGCACCACAGGGGCACCGAGCCCCTGTTTTCGGGTACCCAGCGTAAGCGCGTTCTTCCTCACGAGCGAGTGTTTGAAAAACCCACCCACGGGTTTCAAAACCACGCCGCCGGCGAGTGCGGCGACGGCTCCCGGTTTTTGCGACGCGCTTTTATTTCCCAGCTCCGCCTCCTTCGCCGCCGCGTCGGCCACCATTTTATCAGCCTTGGCGTTGTTCTGCGCCATGAACAGATCCAGGGGGTCGATGTCGTCGTCATCTGGGGTATCCATAGGCGCCGGGTCAATCCCCAGTGAGGGATTGGTTTTGGTTTTTGAATCAGGGTCAATACCCACCGTGTCGGTCCCCGCCGCGGAGGACGTCGCCGCGGCGGCCCTGGATTGAAATAAAAGAAATGTCAGTCTTGTATGGGCAATCAGTCGGGGGATTGTGGTAATTGGGAAATACTTACCTCGCCGCCCTCGCCGCGGCGGCGGCAAACTGCGCCGCCGTCTCCAGTTCTTTTTCCACCCGATCCTTCTCCAGTTTCTTTTGTGTAGCCTGTGTTTCTTTTTCAACCTGACGTGCAGCAGCGGACTCGCGCTCGAAATCCATCACGCCGTCGTTGGTGGCCATGAACGCGTCGAGGGGATCTTCTTCTTCGTCGTCATCCGCAGGTCCCGACGCCGTCGCCGGCGCCTCGTCGTCCGATTCATCCTCCAGATTCCACCCGCTTGCATCGACGCCGTTTTCATCCTTATCCGTGTCTGCACCTAACAACATTTTCCCCTTCCGCCCCGCGCGCCACGCCTCCACGCGGGAGCGCCGCGCGTTTGTCTCGGGGTCTGTGAGTTGATCGGAGTCGGGTTGATTGGAATGGATGGTCGTGTTGCCTGTTTGGCCACCACTCGTCGTCGTCGTGTCCGTCTTTCGACGCTTCGCATCGCTGTCTAAACATGGATCGCCGGTGAATAGCGTCTCACGGTCGCGTTTCACGGTAGTCACATCCCCAGCCGCCGTCCCAGGACCTCCCGACAAAGCAAACGCCTGCCTCGCTTTCAAACGCTCGCGCACGCGCTCGCGAAGCTTTGCGGCTTTTTCGTCCGCGTCCGCATCCCCGGACGGCGAGCTCGCATTGCCGCGGGTAGAACCACTACCCGGCTCCGAAGGCATCGTCCCGAACGCGCGCGGGCGGCTATTGGTCAAATGTGAGTCAGGTGACGTGAGTCGTGGCGCGTGTGAATCGAGATCGCCACTGAGGTCGAAACACCGCGGGAGGGACGCGAGTGGGCGACGAAAAACGGGCGGTTCGGTGCGAAGATGGTATCGCCCAAAACGCGCGGTGCGGTCGAGAAAGCGAGGTTCGCGTTGTTTGGGAACGAACCCTGGCAGGCTGCGCGTCCGGAACTCAAAACCTAGTACGCGGAAAACATACGCGCGTCCCAACGACGCGGCGCGGTCTGGGTTCATCAGACCCAAACCTAGAAATTCAAGGCGCCGATTGCCATCAGGGTGAAAATAAATCAGACTGCAAAATAAAAGTCTCACTGACTTTTTCGTCAATCACGACGCCTTCGACGAACGACGTACTACACAAGGGATGCAAAAGAGTATTACAAGTCTCGTACGGGAGTTGCGCGTCCGGATGATTAACAATGGGTAGAAGTAACGCCCTCGAAATACGTCACGTCAGGGTCCCCAAACTCAAACTGTTTAAAGGCGTACGGATCGCCGCCGCACCCGTTGGCTCGATGTTCGTAGACTAAGAAAAAAAGTCTCGGAGGGGGTCCCTTTTTGTGTGTCCCGCCGTACCCGCCCCGGTCGCGTTTCTTCGTGTGACCCTTCGCGTGGAACAAAAAACAAACTGTCTCCTCACTTCAGTTTATTCCCGCTTCCCTGGAACGCGGAAAACTTGGCGTCCCCGTTCTCCGCTTGCTTCTTCTCGTCCTTTTTCTCAACCGCCTTCGCCTCCGCTCGGCTTTCCCGGCCAACCCCCCCCGGTGGCGCGCCTCCGAACACAAGCTTCCCCGCTTTCCGCCGGGGTAACCCGGATGCGCCCTCGTTCGTTTCCTTTTTTTTTCCAGACTGGTCACCGCTCGGCCCGCGGATGAACTTTTCAAACTCTTTGGACAGTTTCAGCGACGTGGTGGGGAGCTCCACTTCAACTGGGGACAAATCGGACCGCCCGCTTTTGCCGTCCATCCTGTTCCCGCCACCAGCGAACGCCAGGAACGTGGGGCCTTCCGCTGAGGGAGGAACCTTTGCGTCTGTTTGGCCGGGGTCTGTTTTTGATTTCTTGGACGACCCCGCGGAAGACCCGGCGCCGTTTAAGCCGTTAACCCCGGTCCCGGTATCCATCGCGTTGCGAAACTCCTTTTGCGTTTTGCAGACGAAAAGTGTCAGTCTTTCGGGCCATGTGTATTACGTAATTACTCGGGACAATCGTCGAAACAGGGAGGCGGGATTTGGGAAACGCGAGACGTACCGGTTCCGGTTCCACGTAATCAAGCGGCGGCGCGAAGTCGACTTCGCAATCCGTGTCCACGATTGAAATCGCGTTCCCCGGTTTCGCCTCCACGATGTCGATGAAGTACCGCTTGTTGTTGTAGTTGATTAAGATTGTGTCGTTGACGGTTAGACACGTGTAACCCCTCAGCGTCGTTTCAAGCACCGCCTTTGGGTTGCTTATGTCCAAAAAGTCCTTCGTCTGAGGCCGCAACTTGACGAATGTTCCTTTCGGTAGCGTCGTGTACGCCACCCTGAGGATGTCACCCTCCCCGAGTAAAAGGTTCTGCATCATCCAGTACGGCAGGTAAACCATTCCCTCCTCGGCGACAAACTCGAGAACCCCGCAGTGCGTTTTTTTGCCGCGCTTTTGATTGGAGAGCTCAAAAAGCATGGGGTACTCGTCGATGTGCATGTTGGTTAAACGGTCCAGGGCGCTGGGGGGGAGGATGACTGTGGGGTGTTGTTCGGGTTTGACGTGAGTTGCTTTACGTGGGGAAGCACGGTCGGTGTTACGGTCGGTGTTACCGGTAGTCAGTCGGGGTACGTTTTCATGGCATACTCATCACGCATCGTCGTTTCGTGAATGCAAAGTTTGCCGTAGATCTGGGTGTTCACCCCTAGGGCGTGGTGGACGGTAACGACCAACCCTCGGTACGTGTCCCCACACCTACCTTTGTCTCCATTCTCCAGTTGCGGCTGCGTTTTTTGGGGGGGGTCGGTGTTAACGGTGAGTCAGGGATCATCGCCCGCCGCGGAGATGGGACGAACCAATCAGCGTCGCGGGGGTCGTTTTGAAAGGATTTCGGGAACCACCGTGCACGGCACCACCGAAGAACACGTACTCTGTCGATGAAGCTGACCGGGTAGCATTTGTACTGCGCCACGAAGCTGCCGCCGCCGCCGAAACGACCGAACATGGTTTCCGGAAGGTCGTGACGCACGCGGTGCTCGCGTAAGGAGTGACCGAACAAGCGAAGGGAAGGATCTGCTGGGAAAGAGGACTGCCCTAAACAAAAAGGCACTCTGCGATGAGAACTGCATAAGCATATTTTTTCAGCAGCGTGTATATTACATTCGGGCCCACATGGCTCTGTCTCCTTAGAGATACTTGTGGTCATCTCTAAACTCTTCTCTTTCTTTTCGGAACGCGTAAAAGCAAGCCTTTTCAAGCCTACAGCATGAGCATTTTCTTAGCGTACGACCGGATGCTCCGTCGTTTTTTCACGGCGTCGGCGGTGGCGCCGTCTGGGACGATTTCCTCATCCGCCATGCGGTCCACGATTTCCTCGGCGCGTTCCAGCTCGTTGTCATCGGCGCACTTCGCGAGTAAGATGTTGTAACTAAGCGCAGTCGGTGTGACTCCGTGTTCGGTGCGCATCCTGGTGAGCAAGGAAATGGCTCTTGGCCACGCTGGCGGGTCCACTGCAAGGTGCCCGCGAATAAGCTCCGCGAAAACCACCTCGTCGGGTTTCACCACGCCTTTTTGGAAAACCTCCTCGAACACTTTCAGGGCCAGGTCTATTTTCCCCGAAGCCACGCACGCGCCGAGACACGTCGTGGCGGCGAACAAATCGGGCTCGATGTTGGCCCTTCCAAGGCTTACTAACAAGTCAACCGCGTTCGCCGCGGCTTTGCGCCGGCGGCAGTCCACCAGTTTCCGGGTCACGTCCCGGAGCGTGAGCTCATCTTCCGTTAAAGGGACCTCGGCGTCGGCGGCGCCGGAATCAAACACCGCGTTTGTCACACAGGACGAGGCGCTTCGGCGCGCGTTTCCGACGAAGGAAACCGCGCGGACGGGAACGCGGAGACAACCGCGGGAACTTGCCTGCACCGACCGCGCGGTCGCGAAACGACACGCCATGGAGGACACGCTGGTCATGGCGGGCATGGCGAGTGACGCCGAGCAACGCATCGCGGCCGCTTTTTCAACATTGCAGAGGAGCAGAGCGGCGGCTTTGTTCGGCGACGTGTCTGCTCTTCTTTTTCTAGGTTTTTCGTCAGACACGCGCGCGCGTGTGACGCGACGCTCTGATGTCACCAAATCCAGCGCGGGATGACGCGCCATGTCCCTCGTGCGCCGTGTCGTGTCGGTGAACAGGTGGGTGCCGCGGCGTCGCGGTGCGATCAATAAGAAGACGACCAGGGTGAGTCAGGTGAAGTGGACGATGGCACCAACCGCCGCCGCGAAACCCGATCTCGTCCGATCTGTTACCACGGATGCCGCTTCGCTCCAGGCGTACCTCTCCAGAAACACGCACAAACGGGTCTTTTTGCTTTCTTCCGAGGACTTCACGTTGTGGTGCGAACGAGAAACCTCGGCGCGTTTGCAAAGAGACCCGGTCGCCGCGATTCACGCGCGGGGAGACGCGACACGGAGGTTCCATTTGAAAACGCTGGGGCGTCTTGAAACCGCCGCGATCGCCGCCGACGCCGCGTTTCGCGACTGCGACGACGCCCCCGCGATTCACGCCGCGGAAAAAACACTGGCGCACGCCAAAGCCGCGATCGAAGGCATGCGCTCGTTTCTGGAGGTAATGGAGACCCTGGAAAAGAGCTGTCACGACGTTTCACGACACGAGACGGGCGAATTGCGTTCGAAATCGCGGGCCGACGACGACGCTACCAAAAAGGCCGAAGCGACTCGACTGAAACTCGTCGCGCTGGTGACGAACCTTCCAGGGTTGGAGCGGAGTTTGCGTTCTTTGCTTGTTAGTTCGAAAACCTGGCACGCCAAAGAACTGGCCAAAGAAGCGTTGCGAAACGCTCGCCAAGAACTAGGCCTCGAGTCCTTGGAGCGCGCCGCGAAAGAAGCGAGTAAAAAATCCGGCCGCGAATTGACTTCCAAAGGGTCGTCTTTCGAAGCATTCGGCGCGCGAATCGTTGGGAACTTGATAAGGGAAGGTGGTTTGTCCGGGTTTGTGCAAACCCGGAACCCGGAACCCACAAACCCTAAACCACCAAACCTTTTGTTACTCAGAAACGTCCACCTCGGCATGGCATTCGGTGAGTTGGATCTGGTGTTGGTCTCGGTGGACGACGTCGAAGAGGCTTTTGTTGGGGGCGACGAAACAATTTCTCAAAAGGACAAAAAGCGTAAAAAAAACGCAGTCACCGTGCTCGCCGTGTTCGAGTGCAAACGCAACCCCGACGACTGCGCGTCCGGATACGTAAAGCGAGTGGGTGATCTGCACTGGCTGAGCGGTGGTGCGACGACCAGGGTTTACGACCGTGAACAGTACGTCAACAAGAATTATCCGTCCGGGCACTTCACGGTTGGGTATCACCCGTGTTCCCGAATAATACGTCCGGTGTTTCCAAACGAAGTCGACGAAAGAATCGTGGCTCGATTGGCAAACCCGAGCGCGAGTTCGATCGTGTTGACTCCGGAGAGTTTCCGTCTTTTTGATGACAAACAGACAGACACGCACACCCCCCGCCGGTTGTGGCTTGTCACGCGACCGAGAACCATGTGCGGCTTGGATACGAAGGTGCGTTTTGGTATGGTTATCGACGCTCTATTGTTTTTCTCTAATTGTTTTTTTTTCTTTTCTCGAACTCACAAAAATGGCTGACGTATCTGGGGGGCGCTAGGTCGGGTCCTTCGGGATCCTTTCAGTGAGCACCTCCTTCATAGTTCCGCCGATAACTAACAGGGGTACGCTGCGACGAGCTCGCGAGGCCCTACCCTCGCGCGTTCTACTTTTTCGCGACCTATATCTTTTGGTTTTTATGAATGAAAGCGAGATGTCAGATGTCCAAAAACAAGCACAAAAACACCTTTCTGACTTTCACAATCTCCCTCACCGTTGATTCGCCTTCGCAGGTTCGAGCGCCGTTAATGCAGCGGTCGTGCGGTCGCTTGGCGTCTTTTATTTACGAAACCCTGGCGCGCGTACCGAGTGCTGACGAATTCACACTTCAGGTTGACAACCTTTCATGTTTAGACGTGAACCATCCGCGCCGGGTCGCGCTGAGGAAAAAGTTCGAAAGCATGCACGAGTGGCTCGACGAAAAAGTTAGCGCGTCTGCGTCTGATTCGTCGCGCGACGCGTACGGTACGTTTTCGCTTTATTTGAACGCGGCTGTTAGTAATAGTGGGGAAGGGGGTGTAGTGCTTGTTGATGTTTAGCACGTCACAAAAATAGCTTAGGTAGGATTAGGAATAGGAATAGAAACACGAAACGTTTCGTCGGTCAGGCACTCTTTTCTTTCGTCACTCACGTGAAAAAATATTTTTCTCGTTGGCTGCAAGTGGACTGACCGTTCATCGGAGTGCCGTATTTGGCAATTTGCCTCTTCAAACTGTCGCGCGCGGGTGCGCGTCAGCGTCCGCTTGGGGCGAGTCAGGCGGACATCGCTTGGCATGCCCACGTTAGAGTCCCTCGCGGCGAAGCGCTCGCGCGAGCTCGCGGCGAGGTGCGTGCCCCAGCCTATACGCGAATTCGCGTCCCGTACCCGCGTGGCATTCGACATGAATGACACTGGTTTTTCCAATAGAAACGCGATCGATCCACACTAGGGGATGCCGATTTAGGGTTGGTTCGTGGACTCTTGTGGTGACTACGGCGAGGGATTTTGGGACGGTTTGACGTGACGTACTTGCCAACGACCCCATCACGAACCGCGCTCGGCTCGCACGCGGGGTACCGGTGGCCGTGAACCCCCGTTGGGTCTCATCCCGTTGCGTGGGGGTGATCACGAAGAAACAATCCTTCATCATTTTTTTTCACGTTTCCAACTCGCATCATCGCTGACGCCTCGGCCTCGTCCCTCCCCCCGCCTTGTTACCGCCCCCCCCCAAATAACAGCACCGGCGCGCACTTCCCATGCGCTAAACTCAAGTTAAAAACCCCCTCCGTGTTCGCACCGCGAAAGGAGCCGGTGTCGGTGCGACCCGCGGTGCCCGTTCTCGAAACGAGAGGTTCGGATGGCACGAACCTGGACGTGATGGCCGCGGCGTCCAAACTAGACACGTCGCCCCGCTCGAGCGGCCCGGGGTCGACGGAGTCGAGGGACGAACACGATGCCATGGCGAATGAAACGACGATGGGGAATCAAACAACGTTGGATACGGTGGATACAATGCGCTCCAAAAAAAACATCCCAAAGTACGACGCCGCGAACGCCGGGACCTTCCCGCCGCGACACAAAGAAAACTGGACTGAAAGCTCTGTGATGAGGGCCATGCCTGAGGTAGGTTCGGGTTTGGGTTTGCGAAAGGAAGGGACGCCTCCTGTCCCTGGCGCAGCATTCGGCTGGGTCCCTCCAACAGGAAGTCAAGAGGAATTGTACTACTTGCGTCCCACCCTGGGTGAAACGCCGTCGCGTGCGTCGTCCGCGTCCGGCGCAGAGTCCTCCAGCGCGGCGCCGCTCGACTTGTTCGACGACCCGGAGATGGAGACTAAAACCCCGGTGGAGTGGTTAGTGTTTCAGCCGGGAGGGAATGACAAGCATCGCGGTTCGAACCGCGTAACCGCGCGATCGCGGTACTTCACCAAGCACGGCGAGTTCACGTGGCGGTCGTGTTTCGTCGACTCGTACGACGGCGTTTCGAAAACGTTCGAAATCGAGTGGCGCGACCCCCCCGGGGTCACCGACGCGTGTGTTGATGCGTCAACGACGGAAAAAACCGGTATCACGAAGAAAGTCACGCGCTTAAACCTGGTGTTTGACCACGAAAACTCGGACGCGTTCCGAACAAGACTAGCGCACGCCACCACGCTGCGCGACGCGCACAAACAGTTAGTGGGTTATTACGCGTTGATTGACCGGATGGACTTTACGAACGAAATCGACGGCGTGATGACGCCTGTTTGGCTGGAAACGGTTAAAAGAAAGTGCGGCGCAACCTGGCCTGGAGGTTTGTTTCCTGATTCGTTACCGGACGCCACGGATGCGTTCATGTGTGAACTGAAACAAGACTTCGCTCGCGCCACGAAGGTACGTCTTGTATTTCCAAAATCCCAAGACTGTTTGCCCATGCCATACTGACACTTTCTTTTATTTATCTCAGCGTTCCGTTTTGGACGTCTCACTGAGCGACGCGCGCGCCGCGTCGGTTTTGAGAAAAGAAACCGGCGTCGCGCCGCTGCTTCGCAAAAATAAAGCGCCGCGAATCGGGATCTGCGACCGATTCGACGGAAGGAGGGCTATGCGCATTGAGTCTGAAAAGGTTGAAATTGATGTTGCGCGCGATGTGGTCTATGCTTCGATCCCACCAACGGATCGCCACGCCAGTCTACACGCGCTGCAATTCGGACTGCCCGACGCCGACCCGAGCTTCCTCACCGCGCTGCACAAGTTTTACGGGTCGTACGACGCCCGGGGCGTTCGTTTGACGCTTCTCGCCGGGAGCGTTGCGAACGGCCTGTCAACTGGAGGCGTGCCTCAGAGCTTGTTTCCAGGCGCGCCCGCGTATCCGCCGAGGCCAATGAAGCTTGACGCGTTTGTCGAGTTTCACCGAGCGTACCTCGCGGAAACGCAAGCGCGAGTCAAGCGAAACCTCACCGCCTCCACGGTCGCGCTGGTAGGTATTTCCCAATCACCACGTTCCGCCTCCCTGATTACTGCTCTGTATGGAGTACAGTCGGAGAGTACGGACCCCACTCCGTCGGACCCCTTTCCAATCCCGGATACACATCACGACCGACTGACACTTTCGGCTTTCATCATGCCAGTGCGTGTCTCTGGAGGAGCAAATTCGCGACGTCGCGCTGAGGGTGGACGACGACCTCGTGCACCGCAAGAAACACCTGGACCGACTCGAAAAGATACCAAAGTTCGCGCAGCGGCTTTCTTTAGCCGTCCAGGACGGGTTGCGGACCTGCGTTGAAAGGGGTGCGGCTGATATCGAGGAGTTCTGGCGAGTTGGATTCGGTGGCGGGGACGCCGCGGTTGAAAAAGGCGGCGGCGACCAACACGCGTTCGCGCGGCACCGCCCTTTGTTTGTCGTGAAGCTCGTCATCCGGAACGGCGCCGTGGCGTTTGACCCGCCTCTTTACGAGGTGGCGGACGCCGCGGTGGCGCTTTTCGACGACGCCACAACAGGGTTTGAGGGGGTAACCTGTGTCAAGGAAAAGGTTGTTCAACACAGGGGAGCGTTTGACGCGTTGACGTCGCCGGCGGCGGAGTCAAAAACTTCTTCCGGCGGAAATGTTTCTACCGTCGAGTTCAGCGTTTCCCAAAAAAACGTCCCGACCCCGGCAGCGGACGAGAAGTTCATCGTGGACAAAAGGGCGTCCATCCTCCACACAATCACGGAAAACCTGGCCGGCCCGACTTCGCTCGCCAAACGGTTCGCCAGGTTCGAGGAGCTGATGGGCGGACCGGGCAACGCCGAGACCGGGGTTTGCGAGACGCGGCCCGAACCGCCGCGCGCGGTGAAGGAACTAGCTTCCTTACTAGCATCACTGCCCACGGTTGGTGATGCGCACGGTACGTGTGAACTGCCACCGGTAAGTAGTCAAGCGCGCGAATCCGCCGCAACCGACGAGCCCCCGCGACCGGAACGGACCCTACCCGAACTCGAACTCGAGCTCCGTCGTTTGTCAACCTTGATCGACGAAATCTTCGCCGCGTGCGGCTCCTTCGAGCCGTTCCGGATGATCGGCGTGGATTGCGTCCTGATTGTTGAGACGTTAGTTGAGGTGGCGAGGAAACGGCGCCAAGGCTTGATTGACAAGTTAGTCACGGACTTCCACAAACTGAACAGCGACGCGTACGCGCGGTTCACGGAAATCAGCGAACGGCTACGGCGCGACGTCGAGACGCCCGAGCAGCTGGACGACTTGCGGCGGTTCGCGGCGGGCGCGGTTGTGGAAGTGGGTTCGATTGAAAAGACGCTAGCGAAATCGGGCGAGATGTCCGCGTTGCTTGAGCGAAACCTGGTGTCCCTTGACGATGACGTGGTTGGTACGTTCTGGAACGCCTCTAGTATGCCTTCCAGCATGCCGGCCGCGATGAAGACGTACGAACTGCGAGGCAAAGAGCTGCAGAAGAAAATGACCGAGACTCTGAAGCTCGACATCAAGGCCCTGGGCGACGCAATCAAGCTCACGAAAAACGAGGTTGCGGAGTTCATCGAGCTGGGCCAGATCGACCTGGCGGAGGACCGCTTAGTTACCGTGGAGTCCATCGAGACGAAGCTGCGGGACCTGAAAAAGCAAGGCGAGGTGTTCGCGCTTCGGGAGGAGTTGTTCGATCGGCCGGTCACGCCTTACCCGCTGTTGAATTCGCTAGTCCGGGAGTGGGAACCGTACGCGAACTTGTGGCGCGTCTGCGCCGAGTTCGGCAGGTCCTCCCCGGAGTGGCAAAACGGCCCGTTCCCGCAATTGGACGCCGAGGCGATCAACGCGCAGGTTGAGCTTTGGAACCGACAAATCACGAAGATGTTCAAGCTTATTAAGGCTGAAAAGGGTGAAAAGCCGTTGCAGGTGTTGGGCGAGCTGAAGAGACGAATTTCCAACTTTGAGCTCGTCGTGCCTATTATAAACGCCCTGCGCAACCCCGGGTTGCGTGACCGGCACTGGAAGGAGATGAGCGACGAGCTTGGGATACTGGTGAAGGCGGATGGCGATTTCTCGTTAGCGCGAGCGGTGCAAATCGGGCTAAATCGACACATCGAGACGTTGGAGCGGTACAGCGAAGCCGCGAGCAAGGAATACTCCCTGGAACGCGGTTTGGACGCGATGACCCTGAATTGGCGCGGCGTGGTTTTCAAGACGGGCGTTTGGCGGGACACCGGGTCGTTCGTGTTGAAAAACACGGACGACACGCAGACGCTGCTTGATGACCAGATCGTGAAGACGCAAAGCATGCGGAGCTCGCCGTACATCGGGCCGTTCGAGGATCGGGTCCAGCTGTGGGAAAAGAAACTCACCACGATTCAAGAGGTGCTCGACCAGTGGCTGAAAATGCAAAGCGGGTGGTTGTACTTGGTAAGTATTAGTGTTTCCCATTGAACACGTTCCGCCTACTGATTGCCCATACAAGACTCAAGACTGACCTTTTTTCGTTCACGCTCCAGGAACCTATTTTCGGAAGCGACGATATTATGGCGCAAATGCCGAACGAAGGGCGGAAGTTCAAAACCGTTGATACGACTTGGCGGAAAACTATGCTGAAACTCGAGTTGACGAACGAAGTGCTCGTGGTGGGCGCGGATGACGAGCTGTTAGGGTCGTTACGCAAGTGTAACTCCCTTCTGGACGAAGTCAACAAAGGTTTGAGCGAATACCTGGAAACCAAGCGACTGGCGTTTCCCCGGTTCTACTTCCTATCGAACGACGAACTCCTGGAAATACTAAGCGAAACCAAAGACCCCACAAGAGTCCAGCCGTTTTTAAAGAAAGTCTTCGAAGCCATTCACCTGTTAGAGTTCCAAAGCGACTTAGAGGTGACCGCCATGCTATCCGAAGAGGGCGAAAAAGTGACCTTCGTAAAAACCTTCAACCCGGCGAAGGCGGGCGGGGCGGTGGAGAAGTGGCTGATTCAGTGCGAACAGGCGCAGAGGGAAACCGTGGCGGCGATGTGCAGGGACGCTAGCGCGGCGTACGCCACCGCAAAACGCACGGACTGGATGGTGGAGTGGCCCGGGCAAGTGGTGCTTTGCATCGGGTCGCTGTTCTGGACGAGCCAATCGGAGGCTGCGATTCGGGACGGCGCGATTGCGGCGCACGCGGTTGTGGTGAATACACAGCTCATGGAAATCGTGGAGAAGGTGCGCGGCACGCTGACGAAGCTACAAAGGAAAACCCTCAGCGCGCTGGTGGTGCTTGAAGTGCACGCCAGGGACGTAGTGGCTGACTTAGCGGCGAAAAACGTACCCTCAACGGAGGACTTCGACTGGCAAGCGCAGCTGCGGTACACCTGGGACACCATGGACGACGGCGCGGAGGGGGTCACGGTGAGGATGATCAACGCCGCGATTGCGTACGGGAACGAGTATTTGGGAAATTCGTCGCGCTTAGTCATCACGCCGTTGACGGATCGGTGTTACCGGACCCTGATGGGGGCGGTGCACCTTGACGTGGGCGGCGCCCCCGAAGGCCCCGCGGGTACCGGTAAGACGGAAACCACAAAAGACCTCGCCAAAGCAATCGCCATGCAGTGCGTCGTGTTCAACTGCAGCGACGGGCTCGATTACCTGGCGATGGCCAAGTTCTTCAAAGGCCTCGCCGCGTCCGGCGCGTGGGCGTGTTTCGACGAGTTCAACCGGATCGACTTGGAAGGTACGGCCGTACGGGCGTTTCCCGAATCAAAAGCCTCCACGTTTTACCTCTAACGCGCCTGTGACTGTTGTCCAAACGTCGCGATATATATTCGTCCTGCGAAGGGACGGTTGTTACCGGATGCCGATTGGGGAGCCCGTAGTTACGTAACACTCATACACATTACGAAAGACTGACACTTTGCTTTACCGCCAATCGCAGTGCTGTCCGTGATCGCGCAGCAGATCCTCACAATCACGCGCGCGAAAGCCGCGCGGGTGACGGTTTTCGATTTCGAAGGCACGCGGTTACCGCTACGGCGCACGTGTAACGTGTTCATCACCATGAACCCGGGGTACGCGGGGCGGAGCGAGCTCCCGGATAACCTGAAAGCCCTGTTCAGGTGCGTAGGGCTTTCCCACTGAACACGTTCCGCCGGTCGCGATTGCGCGTACTCGTCCTGCGAAGGGAGCGTTACCTCTGCCCTGACTGTTCAGACCGATTTCGGTGACTGTTGACCAGGCCATCGTCCAATACATCGCCACGAACTTCTCCTGCGAAGGGAGCGTTACCCTGACTGTTTACGCATACACATCACGACCGACTGACACTTTTTCTTTCTCAATCAGAACCGTCGCGATGATGGTTCCGGATTACGGGATGATCTCCGAGGTTTTTCTGTTTTCGAACGGTGCGTATTTCCAAATCACCACATTCCGCCTCCCTGATTGCCCATACGGGCCTGACACTTTCTTTTTTACAATCAGGGTATTTGGAAGCGCGATCCCTGGCGGTGAAACTGGTGGCGACGTACAAGCTCTGCAGTGAGCAGCTTTCCAGCCAGTCGCACTACGACTACGGCATGCGCGCGGTTATCTCCGTCCTAAGAGCCGCCGGCGCGGTGAAACTGAAGTACCCGGACAGAGACGAAAGCGTTTTGATGCTGATTTCTTTGAAAGGTGCGGCCGTAGGGCGGGCCTTTCCCGAATCAAAAGCCTGCCTGTTTTACCTCTAACGCTGGTGACTGTTCCGACCGATTACGGTGACTGTTGACCAGGCCATCGTCCAATACACGCGATATACTCGTCCTGCGAAGGGCGCATTACCTCTGCCGATTGTCCGCCCGTAATTACGCAATACACGCGGTCCGAAAGACTGACCCTTTTATTTTATTTATTCTCAGACGTGAACCTCCCGAAGTTCCTGGCACCGGACGTGCCTCTGTTTAACAACATTTTGTCCGACCTGTTTCCGGGCGTGGAGCTTCCCGAGCCCGAGTACGACGACATGCGGAACTCGCTGACGATTGAGTGTGCGAAGCGCAACCTGCAACCCACACCGGTGTTTCTGGAAAAAATCTTCCAGCTGTACGAGATGATTCTAGTAAGGCACGGCTTGATGATCGTCGGGTACTCGTACGGCGCGAAGACCAGTATGTGGCGCACGTTAGCCGGGGCGCTGGGTGACCTAAACGAAAAAGGCTTGCTCGAAGAGAACAAAGTGAAAGTAGTCGTGATAAACCCAAAGTCGATTTACATGGGCCAGCTTTACGGGCAGTTCGACCCCACGTCGCACGAGTGGCAGGACGGGGTTCTGGCGAAGAAGTACCGCGAGCTGGCGGTTGACACTTCGAGCGACCGCAAGTGGGTGTTGTTCGACGGCCCCGTGGATGCGATTTGGATCGAGAACATGAACACCGTGCTTGACGATAACAAAAAACTGTGTTTGATGAGCGGCGAAATAATCGCCATGAGCCACGGGATGAACATGATCTTCGAGGTTCAGGATTTAGCCGTGGCGTCGCCCGCCACGGTGTCACGGTGCGGGATGATCTACGTGGAGCCCACGACGATGGGGTGGGAACCGCTGGTGGTGAGCTGGATGGCGACGCTGCCGGTGACGTTGCGAACGAACCAACACACGACGCGTTTAAACGAGCTGTTCGCTTGGCTGGTGGATCCGTGTTTGAAGTTTGTGCGGAAAAACTGTGCGGAAGCGGTGCCCACTTCGGATATCAACCTGCCGGTCGCGCTGATGAACATCTTCGAATCCCTGATTGACGAGTTCAGAGGGTTCGAGACGACTTTTTCTACTGCTGCTCCCTGGAACGCCTCGGCGGAAGACAGAACCACGTCGACGGAAGCCTCCAATGCCTTACTGGAGGACGGTCCCGCCAAACAAAAAGACCCCACCGCACCCACGGACGACGGTAGCAACAAAACCTTCCAAATGTCGGACAAGGACCAGCGCGTTTTCGTGGATTCGTGTTTCGCGTTTGCGGTGGTTTGGTCAATCGGCGGCACCACGGACGCCGCGGGGAGGAAGAAGGTACGTCTTGCATTTCCCAAATCCCAACACTGGTTGCGCATACAAGACTGACACTTTTCCGGCAAAACCCAAAAGTTTGACGATTTCTTCCGGAAACTCGTGGACAAACGCGTGGACGAAAAAGAAACAAGAACGGACTACGACTTGGGCCCTGGTTTGACTTTGAAATACCCCGACGCGAAGCTCGCCAAAACGTTACCCGCCGCATCGGAAGGCTCGGTCTACGACCTTTGTTTCGACAAGGAAGTCGGGCGGTGGAAAAACTGGCTCAAGCTCGACTCCGCGGACACCGCCCCGATCAACCCCAAAACTTCTTTCCTGGACATAATGGTCACCACGATTGACACGGTGCGGTACGCGTGTTTGTTCGACTTGCTCGTGGACCACGGCAAGCACGTGCTTTTCGCGGGACCCACTGGGACGGGGAAAACGGTGTACATCCAAGCCGCTTTGGACAAAAAAGATAAATCAAAAGTGCGAAGCATTATGAGCACCTTCAGCGCGCAAACAAACGCTAACGCGGTGCAGGACATCATCGACAGTAAACTAGATAAGCGCCGGAAAGGCGTGTTTGGGCCTCCCGTGGGTTTTGAACGGGCCGTGGTGTTTGTTGATGACTTGAACATGCCGTCACTGGAAGAGTACGGCGCGCAGCCGCCCATCGAGTTAGTCAGGTGCGTGTTGGGGCTTTCCCAAATCCTGCCGACTGTTTCAAGCCCCTGCGTGACTATTTACCGTGCACTACTGGTAACTCTTACCAGTACTGTGGTATATTGACACAGTACTGGTACCTATTACCGTGGTAATAGTTACGAAGTCACACTACGGTACCCTGTCCAATCCCTCACACAAGTTACGAACGTTACGAAACACTGACACTTTCTTTTATTTATCTCAGGCAGTTCATGGACCACGGCGGGTGGTACGACCGAAACGAGCTCGTGATGAAACACCTGGTGGACATGCAGTTCGTGGGCGCCATGGGCCCACCAGGCGGTGGCCGGAACCCCATTACCCCAAGGTTAGTTCGGCACTTCAACACGATTTCAGTCTGCGAGTTTGACGATTCCTCGTTGCAACGCGTGTACACGCAAATCGCGGACTGGTGGTGCAGGCGCGCTAATTTGCCGGGCGAAGTCTCGTCAAAAACCGGGAACCTGGTCAAAGCGACGCTTGAGATTTACAACACCATCAAGGTAAAGCTGCTACCCACGCCTAGTAAAAGCCACTACACGTACAACATGCGGGACCTTAGTAAGGTGTGGCAGGGAATCGCCGCGGTTGGCGGGGCTAAAAAAGACATCAGCGCGGTGGTCCGCCTCTGGGCGCACGAAAGCTTGCGGGTGTTCCACGACCGCCTCGTGGACGACGCCGACCGGCTTTGGTTTTACGAGTTTCTAAAGAAAATGGTCACCAAACACGTGGGTTTGCAGTTCGACAAAGTTTTTGAACATTTAGATTTCGACAAAAACGGCACGGTGGATATCAAAGAACTGCGGAGTTTGATGTACGCGAATTTCTACGACGGCGCTGGTTCGGGTTCCGGCGCCGGCGACTCGCAATCGCGATACGCGGAAGTCACGGACATGGCCCAGCTCCTGAGCGTGGTGGAGGAACAGCTCGTGGAGTACAACAACCAAAGCAAAACGCGCATGGACCTTGTGTTGTTTCTGTACGCCGCGGAACACATCTGCCGGATTTCGCGGGTCATAACCCAACCTTTGGGGAACGCGCTTCTTGTGGGCGTCGGGGGAAGTGGCCGGCAAAGCCTGACACGAATCGCCGCCTTCATGGTACGTATTGGGCCTTTCCCAAATCCAACACTGTTTCAAGCCCCTCTTTTAGTACAGTAGGAAAGTACTACCCTGTTTGCGGAATACAAGTTACGAACATGGCCCGAAAGGACTGACACTTTTCTTTACAATCCCAGGCGGAGTTTCAGATTTTCCAAATCGAGATTTCCAAAGCCTACGGCCTTCTTGAGTGGCGTGAGGACTTGAAGACGGTTTTGCGGAAAGCGGGCGGGGAGGGGAAACCCACCGTGTTTCTTTTCTCGGATACGCAAATCAAGTTAGAGAGCTTCCTTGAGGACATAAACAACGTTTTGAACACCGGCGAGGTTCCCAATCTTTTCGCCAAAGACGAGGTAGCGCAGATCGCGGATTTGGTCACGGTGTACGTATTGTATTTCCCAAATCCCGGACGACTGTTTGCCCATACAAGGCTGACACTTTCTTTTATTCATCTCAGCCGCGCGAAAAAAGCGGGCGTCGACGAAAACGCGCCGTCCGCGGAAAAGTTCAAGTTTTTCGTAAACGAGTGCCGACGGAACCTGCACACGGTGTTGTGTTTTTCCCCAGTAGGCGACGCGTTCAGGACGCGGTTACGGAAGTTTCCATCCCTGGTGAACTGCTGCACAATCGACTGGTTCAGCGAGTGGCCCGTGGACGCGCTGAAAAGCGTCGCCACGCAGTTCTTAAGCGACGTCCAGATGGGGAGCGATGACAAAACTTCATGCATCGACATGTGCATGGTGTTCCACACCAGCGTCCGTGCGCTTTCGGAGAAGTTCCTGGCGAACCAAGGCCGGCACATGTACGTCACGCCGACTTCGTACCTGGAGTTGATCGGGACGTACAAAACGCTGTTAGCGGAGAAGCGCCGCGCCGTGTCCACGCTGCGGGACCGGTACGAAAGCGGTTTGGCGCAGATCTTTAGCGCGGAGTCCCAGGTAGAGACCATGAAGGTGGAGCTGATTGAGCTGGGGCCGGTTTTGCAGAGGACACAGGTGGAGACGGATGAGATTCTGGTTACCGTTGGTCTGGAAACGGAGTCGGCGAACGCGGTCCGCGCGGTGGTCGCGAAGGACGAGGCGTTCGCGGCGGAAAGAGCCGAGTCCGCGAAGGCGATCAAAGAAGACTGCGAAGCGGAGCTTGCGGTCGCCGTACCCATGCTCAACGACGCCCTCGCCGCGCTCGACACACTGACCAAAGCCGACATCACCGAAGTCAAAGCCATGAAGAAACCGCCCGCCGGGGTGAAGCTGGTGATGGAGGCGGTTTGCATTTTGAAGGGAGTCAAGCCCGAAAAAGTGAAGGACCCCAACGGCGGTTTGCGGAAAGTAGAGGACTACTGGATCCCCGCGCAGAAGTTACTGGGCGACGGCAACTTCCTCACCTCGTTGCGGGAGTTTGACAAAGACAACATGCCCAACTCCGTGGTGCGGAAAATAACGAAGATGGTCGCCCTTCCCGAGTTCCAACCCGAAGTGATCAAAAAAGCCTCAATCGCGGCGTTTGGGTTGTGCTGCTGGGCGCGGGCGATGGAGGCGTACGACCGCGTGGCGAAGATCGTGGCCCCGAAACGGGAAAGCCTCACGAAAGCAGAATCCGAGTACTCTGAGTTGATGGCGGGGTTGAGGGAAAAGCGCGCGAAGTTAACAGAAGTGGAGGATAACTTGCAGGCGCTGAAGGATAAGTTAACGGAGATGCTCATTAAAAAGGCAAAGCTCGAGTACGACGTGGATATGTGCGAGAAAAAGTTGGTACGGGCGGAAAAACTCATCGGAGGCTTGGGAGGCGAGAAATCGAGATGGAAAGAAGTCGCGCTCGGTCTTGGTGTGGATTACACCAACCTCACCGGGGATGTGTTGCTTTGCGCCGGGTACATCGCGTACCTCGGGGCGTTTACGTTGCCGTACAGGTACGGCCTTGCGCGTTTCCCAAATCAGGCGGCACACTGTTTTATCTCTAACGCTGGTGACTGTTCGGACCGATTACCCCTCCCTGTTGTCCATACATCGTCCAATACACGTCCAATACATCGTCCAGTACACGCCCAATACAAGACGTTAACCACTTTTCGTTTACAATCGCAGGGAAGAAGTACTCGGCGAGTGGGTCAAGATTCTTCGCGAGAAAAACGTGCCGTGCGGCGAAACGTTCAAGCTGATTCGAGTTTTAGGCGAACCCGTGGTGATCCGGGAGTGGCAAATCGCGGGGTTACCGAACGACTCGTTTTCCATCGATAACGCGATCGTGATGACAAAATCGCGACGGTGGCCGTTGATAATCGACCCGCAGGCGCAGGCGAACAAGTGGATCCGGCAATCAGAGAAGCGGCACGGTTTAGTGGTGGTAAAACTGACCGACGCCGATTTCGCGCGGCGACTGGAAAACGCGATTTCCTTTGGCACACCAGTGTTGCTTGAAAACGTCGGGGAAGAGTTAGACCCTACCCTGGAGCCGCTTTTGTTGAAATCGACGTTCAAACAAGGCGGGTCGCTGTGCATACGTTTGGGCGACGCCACCATCGAGTACAACCCTGATTTCCGGTAAGGGCCTTTCCCAATCACCACACCACATTCCGCCTCCATGATTGCCCATACAAGACTGACACTTTTCTTTCACAATCAGGTTCTACATCACCTCTAAGTTGCGGAACCCGCACTACTTACCCGAAACTAGCGTGAAGGTCACGTTACTAAACATGATGATCACGATTGACGGCCTCACGGATCAGTTGCTAGGCATCGCCGTGGCGAAGGAACGGCCTGATTTGGAGGAGGAGAAGGTTCGCCTGGTGTTGCAAGGCGCGGAAAACGCGCGGTCGCTGAAAGAAGTGGAGGATCGAATCATCGAAGTTTTGGGTTCTTCGGAAGGGTCTATTTTGGAAAGCGAAACCGCGATTGAAATCATTTCCAGCGCCAAGACGCTGTCCAACGAAATCGCGGAGAAACAGGCGGTCGCCGCGATCACCGAAGCCGCGATTGACAACACCCGGCTGGGGTACAGGCCAGTCGCGGTGCACGTCGCGCACCTGTTTTTCAACGTCGCGCAGCTGTGCGCGATCGAGGTACGGCCTTGCGCGTTTCCCAAATCCGCCACACACTGTTTGCCGATTGTCCGCCCGTAATTACGTAATACACGCGGTCCGAAGGACTGACCCTTTTCTTTCCCAATCTCAGCCCATGTATCAGTACAGCCTGGCTTGGTATGCCAAGCTTTTCGACCACGCGATTTTGAACGCCAAGCAGAGCGCCGACCTCACCGCGCGGTTGACCTCTTTGATCGACTTCTTCACCTATTCCCTGTACAAGAACATCTGCCGCAGCCTTTTCGAAAAAGACAAGCTGCTTTTTTCGTTCACGCTGGCGGGCACGATTTTCGGGTACAAAGGCGAGCTCGACCACGCAGAGTACCGGTTTTTACTGACCGGCGGGCTGGGGCAGAAACCCTGTGCGGACGAAATTCCGTGCGACTGGGTTTCGGGGAAAAGCTGGCTGGAGATGTTGCGGCTAAGCGACCTTTCCGCGTTTGCGGGGGGGGTGGAGGTTCCTTCCGAAAAGGGAGGTGGCGCGGCTCCGGAAAAGGAAGGCGATACTTCAGTTCACGCAACTGACACTGAAGTTAAATCGACTGAAGCGGTATCAACTGATACTGAAGTTAAATCAACCGATACCGCCGCGACGGTATCAACCTCCACCGAAACTGGATCGACCGATACCGACTCCGTCGCGCCGACGGAGTCTTTCGCGTCCTGTTTCAGCCGGGACCCGAACGCGTGGCGTCACGTGTACGACAGCGCGTCCCCCGAAACCGAGTCCCTACCGCCGCCCTGGAACAGTTCGTTAACCCCGTTCCAGAAGATGTTGGTGTTGAGATGTATTCGGCCGGATAAGCTCACGCGGGCGGTGCAGATCTACGTGGAAAAATCAATGGGCAGGGAGTTCATCGAGCCGCCGGCGTTTGACTTGGAAACGAGTTTCGGTGATTCCTCCTGTGTCACCCCGCTGGTGTTCGTCCTGTCACCCGGCAGCGACCCAATGAACGTGCTTCTGAAGTACGCCACAACAAGAGGAATCGGGATGGACTCCCTTTCCCTGGGGCAAGGCCAAGGCGCGAAAGCGGAACAGCTCATCGAGAGCGCGAGTCGGGACGGCAAGTGGGTTGTTTTACAAAATTGCCACCTCGCGGTTTCGTGGATGACCACGCTGGAGCGCATCTGCGAAGCGTTCGTGACGGACGCGACGCCGCCGCACGAAAACTTCCGGCTGTGGCTAACCTCGTACCCGTCAATCGCGTTCCCAGGTACGGCCACGCGCGTTTTCCAAATCCAGGCACCGGCCGTTTACCGATTGTCCGCCCGCAAGTGCGTAACACGCATGGCCTTACAAGACTGACACTTTTTTTTACCCAACGCAAGTCTCGGTGCTTCAAAACGGCGTCAAGATGACCAACGAGCCCCCGAAGGGCGTGCGCGCGAACATGATGCAGAGTTTTACGAGCGACCCGATTTCCGATCCGGATTTCTTCGACGGCTGCGCAAGGCCGCTTGCGTTTAAAAAACTCCTCGTGGGCCTGGCGTTTTTCCACGCCCTGATTCAGGAACGCATAAAGTTCGGGCCGCTCGGGTGGTACGCGGGGTTGGCTTTCCCGAATCAGCCGGCGCGCTGAATCTTCTCGCCCGTTCGTGCCCCCCGCCGCGGTGGGGTTGAAAGGAAAAAAACACTCACGGGTAACTCTTTCTGGCGTACTCGCGGCTGTTACGAGTACACGCATCACGAACGCGCTGTTCGGCAAAATGACCCTCGGGTGTTTGCTGCTTTTCCGGAGTAGTTACGTAACGCGAAACCCGGCGCCTTTCTGACGTTTTTCGTTTCCCTCGTCCAGGAACATCCCGTACGGGTTCAACGATCCGGATTTGAAAATTTCGTTGCGGCAGTTGCGGATGTTCCTGGACGAAAGCAGCGCGTCTGCGCCTTTGTCCACGCCGTTGAAAACGATCGTGTACCTGATAGGCGAGTGCAACTACGGCGGCCGCGTGACGGACGGGCACGACCGGCGGACGTTGATGAGCGTTTTAACGGACGACGCCGGGGGGCCGTTTTCGGGAAACGCGACGCGCGCGGCGTACGCGTTTTCACCCTCTGGTTTGTTCCACTGTTCCGAAATCTCGGAACAGTCCACGCGCGAAGACATCCTGGACTACTTCAAATCGTTACCGGCGGTAAGCGACCCGGAGGTTTTCGGTTTACACGCCAACGCGGATATCGCGAAGGATCAGAAGGAAACCGATTTGTTGTTAGAGGGCGTGCTGTTGACGCAGGGTAACGCGTCGTCGGGGGGCGGTAAATCCAAGGAGGAAACCTTAGCGGAAGTCGCGGCGCAGATTTACGAATCGCTGCCTCCGCTTTTCGATTTGGAAGTCGCGAACTACAAGTACCCGGTCATGTACTACGAAAGCATGAACTCGGTGTTGTGTCAGGAGTTAGTCCGCTACAACCGGCTACTAAGCGTGATTCACAAATCAATCGACGACTTCGGGTTGGCGCTGAGGGGGAGGATCGTGATGACGGGCGATTTGGACGCGCTAGGCTCAGCGATGTACGACGGCAAGATCCCTGCGATGTGGCAACAGAAAAGCTACCCGTCCTTAAAACCGCTCGCGGCGTACGTCACGGAGCTTTTGAAACGGTTGCGGATGTTACAAAACTGGTGAGTACTTCCCAATCACCACATTCCGCCTCCCTGATTGCCCACACGAGACTGACATTTATTTTTACAATCTCAGGATCGACCACGGCGCGCCGAGCACGTTTTGGATCACAGGGTTCTTCTTCACGCACGCGTTTCTCACTGGGGTGTTACAAAACTTCGCCAGGAAACACAAGCTACCGATCGACTCCATCGTGTTTGACTTCCAAGCCATGCCGAACGGGGACGAGACGGTTTTCAAAACCAAACCGCCGGACGGCGCGTTTTGCGATGGGATCTTCATGGAAGGGTGTCGCTTCGATTTCGACGCGATGAAGTTAACCGAATCAGCGCCCAAGGTTCTGTACACGGACGCCCCCACGTTCTGGTTCAAGCCCACGACGGTTGACAAGCGAGATTCGTTTCCGCACTACTTGTGCCCGATTTACCGCACCGCGGAACGGCGGGGGGTTTTGGCCACCACGGGGCACTCGTCGAACTTCGTGATAAACATCACCATTCCATCCGACGAACCCGAAAACCACTGGATCAAACGCGGCGTGGCCGGGCTGTTGAGCTTGAGTTACTAAGTAAGTTACTAAGGAGTTACTAAGGAGAAAGACAAAACACACTTTGTATTATTAATTGAGACGGTAGACCGTACTATCGATGAAACGCCCCCGCCACGGCTCCGGCGCCCACTGTTAAGCAAAGCGCCAACAACACCGGGTTATCGAAACTCCAAAAGTTGGGCGTTTTTTTCGCTTTCCGGATGATATCCGACAGAGACTCGTCGACGTCGCGGGTCACGCCTTCGGTGTCTGCTAGGGTTACTTTTTGCTTTTTTTTTGTGGAAGTAGCAGTACTGCTAATAGCAACGTTCCCTTCACCAACCTCGGACTTAAAAAGATCCGGCTCGTCCCTCAGCAAATACCTAGTCTCCGGGTCAACTTTCGCTAACCACTTGGCGTAAAAAAATCGTTCCAACGAACGCGAATCATCCCCCTTCAACTCAACCAAGTACTCCTTTAGCTTGCCGTTCTTTTTGTTTACCGCCAAGTTCACGCGCGCGCCTGGGACCAACACGTACCACCAATACGCGGTCATCACCCCGACGGTTAGGAGAACTATGCCCTGGCTTTGAAGGGCGCTGGTGTCCAACGGCGATGGCACGTAATCCGTTATTGCGCTGCCCCAAAGCAGCGCGTCGTCGGGAGAGGCGCGCGGGGGGGTACCCCTGGTGCCTCTCCGGAGGGGGGAAACGCCTCTCGGGCGGAAGCACGACGCGCGTCGTGTGTGTGTGTACCCGGAAGCGGAAGAAACGCCCCCTCTGGGAACGCAACTCATCAACGGGGCCAAGGCGGTGGTCATTGCGAAGGAAAGCGCTGTCGACAATGACGTGGAGCTTCTCGCGTGCCTGAAAATGGTCAAGTTGCAGAAACGTTTTCGGCCTCGCTTTTGCACACGTGTCGCCTGTCACAAGGAGTTTTCGCGCGAATTTCGTAAAGTGTCTGATCTCTGCATGGACGCGGCACTTCCCTCGGCGCACGCACCAAGCGTGAAACACCGCTTCCGACCTCAGCCCCGCTCGCGCGGCTTCACTCGGACCACTCTCAAGGTTTTCCAACCCGCTTGAGACGTGTTTTCGTCTCGACACGCACGCAGTCGCCGGTACCCGACCGCTTCTTCGAAAACGCGACGTTTCGCTTTGAAAAAAGCTTTTCGCGCGAAACAACCACCCGTTGATTTCTTCTCTGTGCATCTCCTCCGGCGATGACCTCCACGCTCGCCTCCATCGCGACGACGCGCGTGTCCCCTACGCGCATGCGCGGTGCATACCGCGCACGACTCGGTTTCGCGGTGAACCCGCGCCGTTCCGTTCGCACCGGCCACTCCGTGGTGCCTCGCACCGTGGCTTCCGGAAGCCGGAAAGAAATCAATGTTGACCGACTCGTCAAGCTGGACGACTCTTTTTCGGTGGCCAACGCAAACTCAAAACACGCCCCAGCCCCCGGCGCGGCGCGGTACCACGTCACGTTCATCACCGGCGAGAAAATGGGAAGCGGTTTAAGCGCCCCGGACGCGGGGGTGCAGCTCATGCTCATCGCGGAAGGTACGTATTTGCATTTCATAAATCCCACCCACACTGTTTGCGCATACGAGACTGACACTTTCTTTTACGAATCGCAGACGGCCGGGCGTGTTTGGAACGCGTGGACCGGTACCCCGACGTTTGCGGCGACAAAAGGTTCGCGTTGCCTTTCCCCAATCCAAGACACTGTTTACTCTCCCTCTGTGACTGTTTGAGTACACGGCCGTCATTAAAGGAAGTATACTACGTACAGCACAAGTAGACTGTTTGCGCCCTTCGCGACTGACCTTTTTCTTTTCCAAAAAAAGGTTTGGCAACTATTCCTACCCGCGGTTCGAGCGCGGCGGCGTGGACGAGGTCGTGTTCGACGCCCCCGACATCGGCGCGCCGTGTGCGCTTTACGTCGCTCCGGAGAAAGGCGGGTCTTGGTTTTTGGTGGAGGTTGAGGTTCGCGTGGTGACCCAAACACCGACCCGGTTCGACGCCGAGGGGTACTCCGTTCCGCAAAAAGTTGTGACGTCGCCGACGGTGTCCTTCCCGTGTTTCGAAAAGCTGTGGGACGCGGTCGAGCTGAGACCGTCGAACTTTGTGAAACGCACGCCCGAGCAAGTGTTGGAAATGCGCCTGGAGGGTTTACGCGAGTACGGGATGATGAAACAACGGATGCTCGTTGTGACGGGCGTCGCGATTGCCGTCGGTAAGTATTTCCCATTTACCACATTCCGCCGACTGTTTGCCCATACGATACTGACACTTTCTTTGTTATCTCTCAGGGTGCGCCGTGACCGCGGTGATCAACGGCATCGACAACCGCGACGGCCACGAAGCAATCACCGCCTTCGCCTCAGGCGGAGCCCTAGGGTTGGTGTACCTCTGGATGCTCACCAGGAACGTGGACGCGCTTGGTGGGGATGTCGTTTCCAAAACCGACGGCGACGGCGACGGCCAACAAGGGCTTCGCATGCTCGCTACTCTCGGCAACGTGTTGTTACGAGGCGCGTCGTGTGGGCCGGTGCGCCTGGCTCTGCTCGCCACGGCGGGCGCAACCGGCGCGCGCGCGCTAGGTCTGGAAGACGCCACCGCAACCGTCGCCGGGTACACGGCGCAAGCGCCGCATTACGGAGACGCGCTGTGCGCGGTGCTTGGTTTTTTCTCGTACAAAGCGGGTGTTTTAGTAGCAGGGTTTTCAGGGACGGACGTGATGCACCAGGAAACGCAAACGCCGGCGTACTCCAGGGCGGAGGACCGGACCTTGGACGGGCGCGCGGCGGGGGAAAGGTGGTGATGGCTTTTGCGAAAGAATAGATGAAAGACTACTTGTAGTTTGTGCGTGTACCAATGTCAGTGGGTTTCGTGAGTCGCGGCGGACTACGAAACCTGTTTGTAAATTCTGTTGTAAAAAGATTTAAAGTTCTCTTACTCATCACTCACTCCCAGTCCCCCCCTCCAAAGTTGGAGCGGTCCGGCTGTTTCACCGAACCCCCGTCGTCGCCGACGTCCTTGGGTCGCCATAGCCGAACCTGGGAAGTTCCGCCTCGTCCCCGTCCTCCCGACCGACCGCCTCCTCGGGGAGTGAACTCGCGGTCGAACCGGCTGCCGCGCTCGGGGCGGTTTTCCCGGTCGTCGAAGCCGTTTCGGTCGCCGCGGTCGAAACCGCCGCGGTCGCCGCGGCCTCGCCCGCCTCCGCCCCTGCCACGAGCACCGGAGAAACCTCCTTCGCGGTCGTCATTAGGGAAACCGGCTCTTCCTCCGCCCCGTCTTTCGCCTCTTCCCCGGACGGCACCCGAGAAACCACCCCGTTCTTCACGGTCTTCGTACCCTCCAAAGGACCCCCGTCCGCCGCCGCGCGCAGCAGAACGGCTGCCTCCGTCGCCGTACCCCCGGCCGCCTCCGTCGCCGTACCCGCGACCGCCGCGTGACTCGAAACGTTTTTCGGCGCCCCGCGATTCTTCTCCGTCGTCAAACCCTTCGCCGTCGCGGTCGGCGCCGAACCCGCCCTGACTCCGCGTCCGGCGCTCGTTGCCTTCTCGGGCAAACCCGCCGCCACCGCCACCGCCTCTGCCGCGTTCGAAGCCGCCGCCTCGGCCTCGGCCTCGGCCTCGGCCGCCGTCGAAGCCACCCCTGTCGCCCCGGTCGAATCCACCCCTGGCATCCCGGTCGAATCCACTCCTGGCATTCTTGTCACCGCCCCTGCGATCATCAAACCCGCCGGAATCGCGGCTTCTTTCGATACCCTCCCTTTGTCGCGGCGGCGGCCTCGTGTCCCAGCCGTCGTCCGATCCGAAGGCGTTACGGTCGAAGGACCGGGGCGCTCTTCGGTCGTCGTCGCGATCGAACGAGGACCCGCCGCGTCCGCCTCGTCCGCCGTCCCTGCCACCTCTGAAACCGCCGCCAGCGTCACCTCGCCCTCGTCCATACCCGTTCCGGGCGACAGGAACCGAAAACTCGTCGTCAAACGACTTCTTCCCACTCCGGTAATCCCCGTCACTTTCCTCGTACCGCCTTGTGCCGCCGCCGCCGCCTCGGTACGAATCCCGCTCCACGCGGAGGTCAACCGAGTTCCTTTCTCGCGGGGAATCGCGGGTTTGGTCGAACGACCCTCGGCCACCCCCGTAGCCCCCTCGGCCACCGCCGCCTCCGTTACCGCCCCGTCCAAACTCGTTCCGGCCGAATGACCGCCCGCCTCTTCCCCGGCCGCCGTCGAAACTCCGCGTCGGCGCGTAATTGTCGTCCTCAAACTCGGGCCTTTTCGAGTTGCGTTCCCGGCGCTCCACCCACCGCGGTTGTTTCGCCTTCGCGTCGTTCCCTCCCCCCCGCGTTTGACTGGCGGTTTGTCTCGGCGAGTCCGCCAGCAGTGTCAATCGACGCAACAAACTCTGCATCATCGCCCGGGAGGGGCGGTCAGTAGGCGTCACGTCCTCGGCGTACACGTGCACTACTCGCAACACGTCGCTCAGCTTCACCGCGCCCATCGCGGGTTGTTGGTGATCCGCCGCGGCGCACTTGCCGCGCAAGTCGGCGTCGTCTATTCCCAAGTGCGCCCTCAGCCGTTTCAGGGCGTTGACCTGTTTCCGCCCGCCGCTGTTGCCCTGGTTGTGAGGCATCGGGTGGTCCGCCAATTGGTACAGCTCTCGTTCGGATAGCCGGTCGAAAGCGTCGTCCCGGTCGCGGGAAAACTCAAGCAAAAGCCGTTTCTTGTTCGAGTACGTCAGGTCCTCGCCCGTTGATGAGTCGTCGTGCGCGACGTGCGCGAACGGGTCGTCGTCAAGGCCAGGCAGACGCACGCCAGGCTCATCGCTCGTGTCATCCGATTCATCAGATTTCTCATCCTCGGAAGCGACCGCGCGCGCCCATTCGGGGGTGGACATTTTCGAAGAACCGCCGTCGCCCGCGTTCTCGTCGTCCCACCCGGCCGGCGCGTTGGGCGACTCCAGTGAGTACCCCATGCCCGCGAGCTTGACTAAGAACGTGTCGAACTCAGCCCAATTGCCGCTCGCAGGCCAGGGCTGGTCATCGCCGGGTCGCGAGAAAACACCTCCTGTCCCTGTCCCGGCTCCGGCGTCGTCGTCGTCGTCGTTCGCGCCGTCGCCGTTTCCAACAGAAACACCACCCACGATGTCGTCCAACATCGCGTCGAACCCGATGACGTCCGCGCCAGACGAGACGGAAGCGAGACCTGCGAACGGGTCGTTCAGGCCGTCGGAAAACGGGGCAACTTCGTGGGAACCGTCGTCGTCGTCGTCACGCAACACAAACTCGGTTTCGCCGTTCTCCTCGGCGTCCGGGACGCCGTCGTCGGAACCACCGGCGGCGAGGCGGCGGACGCCCAATTCGTCGGCGGTGGAAAAAACGCGAGCGCGAGCGCGTCGGCCTCCCCCGAGCCCGCTTTGCGAACGCACCACGCGTATTGGGGGCTGTGCGTACCGTCCCGAATCGGCGGATGTGACCACGCGACGCGCGGTGACGGTGGTGCGTTGGTGTGCCCCTGGAACCCCCGCGACGCGACGCACCGAGTTCCCAGCCACCGACCCTGGGAAAGCGCGTCGCCCGCAAGGGCTTAGGTTAGCCAGGCCCAACATCGTGCCGGGCGGGGTTCCACGCCCTGCGACGCACGGACCTGTCACTGAGTTGAATACGGAGGTGAGCGTAACCAGTCCTCGACGCAAATGGTGCATGTACCTAAAGCTGCGTGTGGTCTGACTCGAAAACGACCGCGCACCGAGCTCTGGCGACGGGGGGAGGCACCTCATCACAGTTGCACTTTTTCTCGTGGCGCTCGACGATATTTTGGCCCGTCAGAGGGCACCGCCGCTTTTTTTCAAAAACCATCGCTTTCCAAGACGGACCACTCCAGCCTCTGCCTCGGCACAACTCGCGGCGCTCCGGTTTCGTCGCGCGCGTGCGTACGCCAGGTGTGTCTTCCTTTCCTCGCGTGTTAACGCCCCCTACCCACCGTTTACGGGAGTGACCAAAGGGACGTTTCGCGTTTGGTTCGAAAAACACGTTCTGGATGGCTTCGATGGCCGCGCCGTGCGCTTTTCCCACCGCCGCGCTCTCCTGCGTTAAGGGTCCCTTACGATCGCCAACGCGGTGGTTGTCGCGCCCGGTGCGCCGCGTACGTGTAGGGCGTTCCGTTTCCGCCGGTTTGTTCGACGGCGGGAATAAAACCGACCGCGCCGTGGATGCGATGTGTGTTGACGGGCTCCCTCGGACCGCGAAAATCGGCATTTTGGGCGGCGGTCAGCTCGGCCGCATGCTGGCCATCGCGGGCGCCCCGATGGGCGTGCGCGTTCTGTCGTTGGACCCTAATCCTGACTCACCCGCGTCATTGGGCGGGGCGATCGCAACGGTCGGTTCGTTCACGAACAAGGAAGACATTGTCAAATTCGCGAAGGACTGCGACGTATTGACGGTGGAGATCGAGCACGTCGACGTCTCCGCGTTGCGGGAACTGGAAGCCGCTGGCGTTGACGTCCAGCCGTGCTCAAAAACCCTCGCGATCATTCAGGACAAGTTCGCACAGAAACAGCACTTCGCGAACGCGGGCGTGCCTCTCGGGGAGTTCGCGAGCGTCGCCGACGAAAAAGAACTGGAGCGGTGCGCCGCGGATTTCGGGTTCCCGCTGATGCTAAAGAGCCGCCGCAACGCGTACGACGGCAAGGGCAACGCGGTTGCCAAAACCGCTGCTGATTTAACCAGCGCGGTTTCGAAACTTGGAGGATTCGAAAAAGGTTTGTATTGCGAACAGTGGGTGCCGTTCGCGAGGGAGCTGGCGGTGATGGTCGTGCGGTCACGAGACGGCGCAACGAAGGCGTACCCGGTGACGGAAACGAAACACGTGGACAACGTGTGCGACGTCACGGTGACGCCCGCGAACGTCACAACTTTCGTTGCGGCTGCTGCGACCGAAGCCGCGATCGCGGCGGTTCAATCCCTGGAAGGCGCCGGGGTTTTCGGGGTGGAGCTGTTCCACCTTCGCGACGGCACCATTCTTTTGAACGAAATCGCGCCGAGGCCGCACAACAGCGGGCACTACACCATCGAAGCCACCGCGTGTTGCCAGGTACGTAGTTCCAACACTGTTTGCCCTGGTAACTAGCTACATAAACCGCCCAATATACCCCCAACACCCAAACGTTATTAACACGCGACTGACCTCTTCTTGTTTCGCACCGCTGCTGCAGTACCAAAACCACCTCCGGGCGGTGTTAGGGTGGCCGCTTGGGGACGTTTCGTTGACGTGCGGGGGGGTCGTGATGAAGAACATCTTGGGCGACGGTGAGGGGGATGACGCGATGAGGAAGATGCACCAGGTCATGGGCGCTGCGCTGGTCGTGCCGGGTACGTATTGGGCCTTTCACCACATCCAGCCTCCCTGTTTGCTTTGCTTATACAAGACTGACACTTTTCTTTACACTCCAAAGGCGCGAACGCGCACTGGTACGACAAACCGGACGCGCGGTTTGGGCGGAAAATGGGACACGTCACGGTAACCGCGACGCACGCCGCCGTTGCGGTGGCGAAGCTGGACCAGCTCATGAAAATTGCGAGGGGTGACGCTAGCGCACAGCTATTAGCCCCCCCCTCAGTCGGCATTATCATGGGAAGCGACTCCGATTTGCCCACCATGGCCGCGGCGGCGGAGGTTTTGGAATCCTTCGGAATAGGCGTGGAGGTAACAGGTACGTTTTGTTTTTCGTGGCCCGCCGACTGTTTGCCTGTAACGCGTCTGACCTCTGTTCCGGGTTCGAACCGCGGCGTACATACCAACGAAACGTGCTAACCACCCATACGACAATTCTTTCCCCACTAAATAACCCTTGCAGTGATCAGCGCGCACCGCACGCCGGAGCGCATGTTCGAGTACGCCCGCGCCGCGTCTGGAAGAGGCTTGCGGTGCATCATCGCCGGCGCGGGCGGTGCCGCGCACCTGCCCGGTATGGTCGCCGCGATGACCCCGCTTCCCGTGATTGGCGTCCCCGTTCCACTAAAGCACCTGGACGGCGTGGATTCCGTGTACTCAATCTTGCAAATGCCCAAGGGCGTGCCAGTCGCGACGGTGGCGATTGGCAACAGCACCAACGCCGGGCTTCTCGCCGCGAGGATCGTCGGGGCGTACGAACCTTCCGTGCTTGCCAAGATGGCGGTGTACCAGGACGACATGGAGAAAACCGTGACCGCCAAAGCGGCGAAGATGGAACGCGTGGGGTACAAGAAGTACCTGGATGAAATGTAGTGGTGACGAGTTTAGTTTGGGAAGAGAGACGGCAGTGACTAAGTGACTAAGTAAGGCGAGTAGTATTAATCCAGCGCCGTCGTGACAAAAGGTGTTACATCATACCCCCAACACCTGAACCCGGAGACACAACCAGTCAAACCCCGCGGTGAAACTCCCGCGGCGCGGTGTGGAACTCGGGCGTCCCCGCGTCGTCGCCTAAACTCATGCCCGCCAGCGACGCCAGCACCGCGCCGGCTTTGGGGGATGAGTCGGTTCCCGGGAAAATGCTCGACATGGAAGGCCGGCTTCTTCCCGCTTTCTTACGAACCTCCCCGTCCCCAACCACCTCGAAGTTCTTGTACGTGTACCCGACGAAATCCAAATCCTTACTCGCCGTCTTGTCGGTACCGTTGCCGCCTTCTTTTTCTTTTTTTCGGTTGGCGGCCAGGTCGTCACCTTTCTCTTCGTCAAAATCCTCGAAGTTCTGCGTATCCAGCGGACCTGTCACGTCGGGCTGGTACGGCGCAACCGACTCGTAAAGCGTGTTCCAGTCAAGGCCTTGGAAGAACGGGTGGTGCTTGATTTCGGGCGCGCCGCCGTTGCTTCCCAGCCGGCGATCCTGATTGACATAAAATAAATGTCAGTCGTGTATGGGCAATCAGTCGGCGGTGTGTGGTGATTGGGAAAGGCCCTTACCACGTCGCACAACAGCCGCTCAATCAGATCGCGCGCGTTTCGCGAAAGCGGAACCTCGCTCGGGAACTTCAAGTGCAGTTTCCAGTGCACGATTTTCCGGCACGTCTGCATCGGTTCGTCGCTGTAAAAAGGCGGGTACCCTATGAGCATTTCGTACATGATGGCGCCGACGGACCAGAAATCGCACTCCGCGCCGTACCCTTTTTTCAAAAGCACCTCGGGGGCAATGTAATCGGGCGTACCAACCGTGCTGTACGCAAGGCGCCGGCGGTTCTCGTGCCAGTGTTTCAACTGTTTCTCGCGCTGGCCGTCGTCGGCGCCGCGCGCCTCGTCGCCAAACCCGCCCTCGTTCTCCTCTTCCATCACAACCGGAAGCGCCTTCAGAAGCTCACCGTCCACGGGCTTGCACAGCCCGAAATCGCTGAGTTTCATGTGCCCGTGCTTGTCCAGCAACAGGTTGTCTGGTTTGATGTCCCTGTGGATGAAGTTCGCGGCGTGTACGGTTTCCAGGGCCAAAACGGTTTGAGCGACGTAGAACCGCGTTTCTTTTTCCGTCAACGTGTCCCGGCGCATCAGCAAGGTCATCATGTCCCCCCCGGGCAGGTACTCCATCACCAGGTACAAATAGTCGTCATCCTGAAACGAATAGAACAACTTCACCACGGCTTGCGATGGGTAAAACAAAGTGTCAGTCTCGCGGAGTACGCGCGCGAACGCGTTTGGAGGGATTTGGGAAACGCGCAACGCGACGAACCTTCGTCGTGCACCTCGGCTAGGACGTTCCTTTCCGCCTTGACGTGGTCCACCTGCCCTCGTCTGACCATTTCCGTTTTCTTCAGCTTCTTCATGGCGTATATCTGGCCGTTGGACTTGTCCCGAACCAGCCGCACCTCACCGAACGCGCCTCGGCCGATAATAGTCAGCGGCTCGAAATCCTCCGCGCTGAGCTTCGCGCGTTTCAAACGCGTGAACTGCCTTTCCCGGCGTTCAAGCTCGCTCAGCAGTTCGGTTCTGGTTTCGTCTGTCATGTCACTGTTGTTGGCTTCGAACTCCACCGCCGCGCGTCGCGCCCTCCGCCGCGCCAACGCGTCCGCCTGCGTCTTGTATAAATTCTCGATGTACGCCTTCGCGGCGTCCACTTTCTTCTTCGTCTCGGGGGTTGGTGGATCGTGGTGCCCGTGGCCGGGTGTGGACGCGACGGAGTTGGAATTCGAACCCGCAGAGGACGACCCGCCCAACGGCTTGCTCCCCGTCATCCTCCCGAGCCACGACGTGCCACCGGGGCTGCTCATCTCTGGGACCCTTGGAGGGGCGAGAGGGCATGTGGGGTCGGTAACACAAGTTGTGGCGCTTTTGGAATCTCGAAGAATTTTTGAGATAAAAAAAGTGGGTGAATTCATCTCCGTCTCATCCACTTCGGATGGCCCGATGAACGCCTCGCTGGTCGCCGCGCAGCTCGAGGAGTTCCGTTTCGCGCTTTGCGAGGTCAACGCGGAGGTGCGTGTTTTCTCGTGTGTTTTTCGGTTTCCAGAGTAATTACTCATACCCGTTACGAAAGACCCGACTGACCGTCTTACCTCAAATCTTTCAACAGCTCGACACCGCGTCGGAGGCTTTTGAAAAAGCAAAGGCGGTTCACGACAACGAGAGGGAGGCGTTCACGATAGGGAACCAAGCGACGCTGCTGCAAGGCGTGACGTCGGTGGAGGATGCGTGGCAGTTATGTTTGGACGAAAACAGGGAAGGGTACTTTGCCATCAAACACGATTTAGACACCAGCACCAGGGGGTTTCCCGGCATAGCACGCGCGATTTCGGTGGGCGTGTTGCAACGAGAAACCGAAGTCGAGGCGCTCGTCGAAACGTTTGCGGAAACAGACACGCACACAAAAGAACTGACGTTCCTTACGAAAGCGGTTAGGTGGCCAACCGAGGCGTGTTGTGACTTTCTTAAAGACACAGAGGGAGATCAAAAACGAGTAGCGACCGCTTGTTTGGAGAAAATACACGACGCGCGGACGGTATCGAGCAAAGAGCGGCGGGAATGTTATACAAACACTTTTGGAAAAATAGCGGCGGCGATCGACGGCGCGCGGGAAACGGACGGGGACCGGATTTTGAAGGTCCGGGAGCGGACCGATTTGGTTGCCATGAGATTTGGGGTCGAGTTGAGGCCGTCGTAGGGGACACGGGGGGGGGGGGGGAAG